>ENA-OWNK01000265-OWNK01000265.1-metagenome-genome-assembly--contig:-NODE-265-length-25356-cov-9.277973_pt1 | contig 25356 bp, 26 predicted proteins | sample MGYA00245343_ERZ651121 | MGnify/ENA primary metagenome ERZ651121 (study PRJEB26857, sample SAMEA4031775) | metagenome | biome: human; feature: oral; material: saliva | place: Philippines | collected 2014... | reverse complement strand
GAGACCACAGATTGGTAAAGAATGTAAATATAGGCAATAGATTGGACTACGGCTAGCGGTACGGCGAGCATACGAGTCCATTGATTGATTTTACGACGACCAGTCTCGCCGTCTTCGGAAAGCTCTTCGAGGCTTGGAATAGCTTTACTGAGAAGCTGGAAGACGATAGAGGAGGTAATGTATGGAGAAAGTCCGACCAAAATAATGGAGAAGGAGGCTAGGCCACCACCTGAAATTAAGTTAATAAAACCGGTGAAATCTGACTTGGAGATCAAGCTGGAAACAGCATCCTTGAAAGTCTTGGCGTCACCCATTGGCACTGGAATATGTGCAAGTAAACGGTAGGCCACCAAAATACCTAACACGATAAAAATGCGTTTTAGCATGTCTTTGTTTTTTAGAGATTTCAAAATCGTCTTAAAATGCATGGAATCCTCTCTATTTATTAATCTATATTACCATGTTTACCTAAGTTTTTGAAGATAAAAAATAACCCCCGTGTTAATTTGAGGGTTATTTTAGACTAATTAGTCGTTTTGCTTTTTCAAGCGCTTTGGCACTGGATTCTTAGTGAATGAACCACCAGCTTTTTTGAGCATTTCGAGACCGGATTTAGAGATAAATTGAGTTTCGAGATCAATTTTGCTGTTAAGTTCACCACGGGTGATAACCTTGACCTTGACGAATGGGCTAGAGATAAGACCACTTTCGAAAAGGGTGAAGTTGTCAACCTTACCAGTAAGAGCGTTGAGGACATCAGTGTAGACGACTTCAGCTTTGGCGTGGATAGACTTGAAACCTTTGAGCTTAGGTACAGCTTGCATCATAGCACGCTGACCACCCATGAAGGTAGCAGGCATCTTGCGGTGACCAGTACGGGCTTTTTGACCTTTAGTACCACGACCAGCAGTCTTACCACGACCAGCGGCGATACCACGACCAGCACGAGTTGGGCGGGTATTAGCTTCAACGATTAGATCATTGTATTTCATTACTTGCTCTCCTTTTCTTTGGTAGCAGTAGTATTCCACTTGGAACGCGGAACCTGAGCTTTGAGACCATCGATAACGGCGTAAGCGATGTTGACCTTGTTGGTAGAACCGAGAGACTTAGAGATCAAGTTCTTGATACCAGTTAAGCCAATCACGGAACGAACGATGCTACCGGCGATAATACCAGTACCAGGGGCAGCTGGTTTCATTAAGACGTGAGCACCGGTAACTTTGGTTTCCACTTCGTGGCAGATAGTTTCACCAGACATGTGGAAGGTTACCATGTTTTTCTTGGCTACACGGGTAGCTTTTTGAACAGCGGAGGTAACATCGGCGCCTTTAGCGACACCTACACCAACTTTGTTTTTCTTATTTCCAATATATTCAAGCACTTCATCTACAATTACTTGCCCTTCTCTGTCAGCATCTCCACAATGCACTATTTCTTCTACATCATCTTTAGAAACAAGTTCTTTTATAATTTCTACTTGTTTTATAACTCCTTCTCCTTCTTCTTCAGTTCTTCCTGAATTATATTTTAATTCAAAAGGATTAGGTAAAAATGGTAACTCTATGTTCTCCCAAGTTATATTAGCAAGTCCCTCATAATCAGCTATATCTTTTAACTTAAATAAGTGTCCAAAACACCAAGTTATATAGTATTTATCATTTTCATAATATCCATTAGATTTTTCTCCAGTAAATTTTTTTACATTTAAAGCAGTTGCTATTGCTCTACCTAAAGAGGGTTTTTCAGCTATTATTAATTTTTTACTCATTATTATCTCCTTTCATTATAAAAGTCTGTACAAATAAATTGCACATATGATTATCAATCCCCATAAAGCACAACCCATTTCTTTTTTAGGTCCTTGAAATAAAGCAATTGCTATAAGAACAAATACTAACAATTTCATTCTTCATCACCTCTGTCAAAATATTTTTCATTGGCTAGTAATAATATAGGTTTAAATGAACTTACACTACCTTCTAAATTTCTGTTATATTCTATTATAGAATTATTTAGATATTGTAAGAAGTCATACCCCATATTATATTTTATTCTATAACATAATGCTTTTCCTTTAGTGAATTTTTCATCATTAGCATATAGATTTCTTATAGGGTCATAGATAGCAGAATACTCATAAGCATGTGTATCTGTTCTTCTATTAACACCAAATGTTCTCATTGCATCTGTTACTAACTTTCTTATTATTGGTAGGTGTGGATTTAAATCAGCAACTCTTTTACCTTCTACAAATACAATAAAATTCATAGGTGATTTTATTACACTTTGTCCTTTTAGTCTATTATATCTATCAAAAGTCTTAGTTACATCTTTTACATCTACTTGAATTGCCCCTTTATTATTGATATTAAATACTTCACCATTACTGATAAATTTTATTTTCTTTATAAGTCCTTGTTTCCAAATTTTATCAGAAACCATTTTCACAAAATTACTATAATCTTTTCTATGTAATACTTCTAATACTATTATTAATATTGTCTTATTCTTTAATTCACTTCTTTGAAGTGTCATCTTATATCCATAGTCATTATTATTCCAATCAGTTAGTATTAGTTTTTCTAAAGATTTTACATCGTCTTTCTTTCCTTCAAATTTACATACATTAATCATTATTATATCTCCTTTATATTTTAATAATTATTATGTGATAAAGCATTAGATGCTATACCCATAGCTACTTTAATATGGTCTACATTACAATACTTAGTATAGTTTTCTAATATAATAGCCAAGTATTTTAAATCATCTTCATTGAAGTATTCTATTATGTCATCTATACCTAATAATGTAGTTCTAGTATCAGTTAAATCTTCTTCATCTTTATATGCTATAGCATCAATAGTATATGCTAATTTAGTATAAGTATCTATCAACTTAACATCCATATCTATAGATTTGCCTTCAGCTTTCATTTTATTTAGATTTTTAACATCAAATACTTTCTCCATACTAGTATATAGTATTTGTGCATAATATCCATCTAAAATATTGTAACCTTCATCTTTTACAATCTGGTCAAATATTTCTCTTTTTGTTCTTAATTCTTTTAGTTTAACTTCTACTTCTTTTCTTTTGTTTTCTTGTTCCTTTTCTTTTCCACGCCAAAACATTTTAAATCCTCCTATTTTAATTATTAGTGTAGTAAAGTATTGCTACTCTACTACACTAATATAATATATTAATTAATTGTAGATTTAAATTTTCTTAATGTTTGTAGTAGCATTAGTTTAATTGCTATATTACCAAAATGAGTAATATGTATAATATCACAATCTTCACATTTTCCTGTATGTGAAAAGTCTGATAAATAATGTCCATTCTCTTCTCTGACTCCTACATCTATTATTACTCTTCTCATACCATCATAAGTAGCTAACATTTGTTGTGATATTGAATTAGCTCCAGTACAAGTTATAATCAAATCTCCAGAAGTACAAGCTTCTATCCATTTATTATTACTTGCTGATGAATCTAATTCTATTAATTTAAATTTATATCCATAGTCTTGCTTTAATCTTTTTAAGAATGAAGCTACTGGATGCCCAACTAGCATTCCTTTTCCTATAATTACTACTTTCTTAGCATCATACAAATATTTTCTAGCAGCTATCATAATAGCTAAAGATGTAGGTGGTAATTTACTAATAGTATACAATGGTAAAGTTCTCCAACATTCAGTCTTATCATTCTTTGCTGGATATAAGAATTCTTCAGAATCTCTTCTATAAATATCTCCTATATGTCTTCTACTAATATCATTTATATACTCTTGTCCTACTTTTATAATATCTTCTTTTGGATATTTATTAATACTAAATCCAATACAAGACATCTTATCAAAATTTTTAATTAATATCTCATGTCTATATGCTTCTTCATATTTTAATCCAAAGCTTTCTACTATTTTCTTTTTATTTTTCATATAGTAATAGATATCTTTAGGCGTATCTTTGGTAATATCTAATACATCTACAAAAGGTGGGATTTCTTTATCTCCTAATACTTTCTTTAAATGTCTTATCTCTGCTTTTATTAATCTGTCTAAGAAGAAACTCTTCATTTTAATTTCTTTAATCATTATTATTTATCTCCCTTATTGTAATTTTCATTAAACCCACATAAAAATTTTAAAGCTTCACTGTATCTTGTAATTAGTGAATTTGGTATTTCCAAATTATGCTTTATAAATCTTCCAATATTCATATTATCTTCTAAATCTAATATCTTAACTTTCTTAGCTACACTATTATTAGAAACTCTTATTATATATTCTCTATAAGACTCTTCTTCATTTCTAGTTATAGCTACTATAGATTCTATTATGTCATCATCTATTCCTAACCCTTTTAATTCATCTATAGTTGTATCTGTATCCTCTAGGATATCGTGAAGTAGTGCTACTACTTCACATTTAAATCCTAGCTCATTAACTATAGATGCTAAATAGACTCTAAATATATGATTCACATACCTATCTCCAGCTTTATCTTTCTGTCCAGCATGTCTTTCTTTAACAAAATCTAATATTTTGTCTTTTATAGCATCTTCCATTATTCTATAATTCTCCTTTCAATAATTTCTCCATAGTACAAGTACTTACTAATATATGAAATTCTTCTTCTGTCAATATTCTACATTTGAATGGAAGAGATTTCTTTATCTTAGCAGGTACTTTATTACTAACTAAGAAGTCTACAGTATTATCTAAACAACAACCAATATTACCATCTAGCTTCTTAATATACTTTTCTAATTTATCTGTACTAGTGAATTCAAAATTAGCATAAGTATCTAGTACAACAAAATTCTTATCTGTAAATAGTTTTATTCTTTCTACACCAGTTTTAGGTATGAAAGGTTTTCTAGTTACCTTAGTAATTACTCCTAACTTTCTAAATTTATCTAATAGGTTAGTTCTACCTATGTATCTTATTTGTGATTTAACAAAATTTATTTGTGGTAGATACATTCCACATTCTATTAATTTTTCATCACTTATTGTTAGTATGTCAGTTAAGTCTTCTATACCATATACTATCTTTTTAGATATGTATGCTTTTAATGTACCACAAGAGATACCTAAAAGTATCTCATGTGGTTCTCTAGTTTTAATATCTTCTATAGCATCACAGATATTATTAACTGTTATCATATCTTTACCTAATACATTACACATTTCTTTCTTACTTAATTTTAATTTGAAGATATCATCAATATTATTTAGGAAACCTAAATTGAATAATATACCTATCTCCCTAGTAGTTATTGGAACTTTGAATACTGATAATAGATGTTCAGTATTCAACTTTCTTCTTGATTTATTATCTAAAGTAGAGTCTTTAGTTACTGCCATTAATTCTTCTAATTCATTAGTAGTTTGATAGTTTCCAATCCCATCGTGTAATTGTTCCTTTAAAAATTTGATCTTTTCATTAATTCTCATATTATATCATCCTTTCTCATTAATATTAATATTATATCACTGCCATAACTTATTTAATTATTTATTATTTTGTATTCCTTTTATGTCTATACTTTCTAGTCTAACATTTGCTTGTCTTACTGTTAATATCATTTCATTAACTATAGTCTTTATCATTAATGGGTTATCTTCTATATTACACATCTTATGATTATATCCACCAAGTATCAATTTACCTTCTTTTAATGGGAAACTAGGAAACATTTTATCCAATAATAAAGTTACATATCCTATATTTCTATGTGCTCCTATTAGTGAGAAATATAGCTCATTATTTTCTAGAAGCATTTTCACATTCTTAGTATTTCCTATATGGTCTACATAATTTATATCTACTATTCTTTTACCAAATAAATATTTTATTGCTACATCTTTTATAGTAGATAATAGATATATACCATCTTTTATCTTCTTATTTTTGCTATTTACTTTTATTTGTAATAGATTTTCATAATCTGTTACTACAGTAGGCATAGGTACTTCTATATATCTAAATACTGGAGCCTTTTCTACTGCTATTATCATCTTATTAACAAACTCAGATAATACTTCTGCTCCATGTATTGTTAGTATATATGATATCATATCAACTAAATCTAATACAAATTGTTTATTGTAGCATATTCCATAACAATCATCGACTACACTCATTATATCAATTAATGCTCTGTGTTCTTGATAGCTAGTTGTTCTCAATCCTTTGTATTGGTATATTGTACTGTATGTTCTTTCTAGTGTACCTGCCATCAATTTATTATCAGCTAACCAATCTTCTATTGGTGGGTTTACTGTACTATTATCTCTACATTTATATGTATTCATCACATATCTTATAATCTGTTCTATATTATATAGAGCCAATGAAGAGCAACTTAATATACTGTCTTTGAAATATACAGTTACTGATATATTAGGTCTAGGAATTGGACAAGCACCTGTATTAAATATTGATAATACATCGACTGATGATATATGGTTCTTATATGCTGAATTTTTAATACCATCTTCCAGTTTAGCAACAATCTCTCTTGTTTCATCAGTATTAAATACATTAGCTAATAGATAAGTAACTCCTATTTTAAAACCATGTCTGGCAGGATGTACAGTAAAATCCTTATCATACTTACTATCGTCTGCTGTATATCTATTTAAGCTGTTAATCACATACCATTTACTATTTAATTTCATACTATCTCCTTATTATATCATTATTTTGTTTTCAATTAATTTTATCTTATCTCGAGGAACTCCAATATCTTTATCTAATTCATTATAGTATATAGTAATAGGATATTCAAATTTATATTTACCTATACCTTCTACTATTCTCTTATAGTAATCAAAAGATACATCTTGGTCAGAGAATATATGGAATTCTGTATTGATAAATCCATTCTTTATTAATTGCTTTATTGTATATTCATATGAAGCACCACAAACAGCAACGAATATACTATTAGATTTATCTGTATCTAAATTCATATATGCTGATAGTATATCGAATGTACCTTCTGCAAGATATACTTTTGATTTATGAATTATATCAATCTTACTGGGTATACTATAGAACTTCATCCCATCATCAGTACCAGATATATTATATGAAATATACTTCTTATTATGTATATCTCTAAATACTATATGTGTACTGTCTTTAGATAAAAATCCTATAGCATTATTCTCAAGATAATAAGCCATTTTGTCAGTCATTAAATTTGTATCTAGTTTTATATTATTTTGCATAAGGAACTCTTCAAAAGATAGTATTATTTTGTATTTATATACTTCTTCTATCTTTATATTAGTCCCTAATCTATTATTAATATACTCTAGCTTTTCTAAAGATAACTTATTATTTCTTCTGGGTATATTTACTAATTTCTTATACTTCATAAATGAATCATCAGTATATTTTTTATTTCTACTATTTAATTTCTTTACAAAGTTAATAATATCAACATCATAAATCCCCCATAATCTTAAATCATCTTCTTTTACTATCTTAGTGCTATTAATAGGACACTCAGGTTGAAAGCATCTCATTACTACTCTATCATTTATAGATTGTGGGATAGATACATTGAAATGAGTTGTATCCTTATGCTTCTTACTATCAAAACAATATGGACACCTGAACATTACCCATTTACCACCACTATGTAATTTAGCATATGGCATAGCTCTAATTAGAGTATTGACAAATTTTTCTTTTAATTTATCAAAGTCTTCCATTATAATACCTCCTATATTTCATTTATAAATCTTAAAACTTCTTCAATTATTAAGTCCTCTGATACTCTATTCACATCTATTCTAACTCCTCTCATTTTCTCATTATCATATGAGATTAATTCCATATCTGCAAATAAAGCAAAGTTAAGTATATCTAATATTATTCCAGATTTTTCAACAGTTTGAGAAGTTCTAGTATACTTTGTTTCTATTATTCTGTCTATTCTAGGTTGTATCTTATTTAACATCTTAGCTGTTACATTTTTCTTAGGATTTAGTCTTATTACTTTACCACACATTAAGTATTGTAATATTATAAATCCTTTTCTTTTCATCATTCTCATCATAATAGCTATTAATGTTGCATATTGGTCTATCTTAACATACTTAAGCATATTAGTAGAACTAAAGTATTTAGCAAACCATAAAGATACCATATTTACTTGTATCTTTTCTCCAATATTTATATTATTAATATAATACTGAATTTCTTCTTTACTTACTGCTCCATATTCTTTAATTAAGTATTCTATAGTCTTAGCTATATTTACTTTAACAAGTATCAATTTAGATTCATTTTCTTTCATTGTATCTATTTCCAACTTGTCTAACTTACTAAGTCCATCACTATCTCTTTCTGTTTCATTAATTTCTTGAGATGGGTACTTAGATTTAAAATTCTTCTCATTATCCTTTATATTATTAACAAATGCTATATTCAAATGTATTATATTTGAATCAAAGATATATTTCGGAAATGCTGATGCTGTTAAACTATCTAACATTTTCTCAATCAATCCTATTGGTGTTTTACCAAATATTAATAGCTTATTAAATAATAAATGGTTACTTGTAAATGTACTTTCAGCATTATTTATAATACTTTCATTTAATTTTTGTAGTATATTTATTGGAGTATTATATTTTTCACTGAAATAATTATTTACTAGATATATTGTATATTTAGATATATCTAAAAGCATTTTATTTACTATTTTACCTTCAGTATTAGTATTTATACTAGAGTCATACTTTTTAGCAATTGTTAAATATAATAATATAGCATGATTTGCTAATGGTATTAATAATCTTGATATTATACTTAATACATATAATAAATCACAATGTACTTTAGTGAATTTACTATACTCTGCACCAGTATAAGGTGTTGCTTCATAATCTATAATTACATTGTTATAAATAACCATATCATAGATTTTATCAAGATTTTGTTTTGTCAGTAATATCTTTTCTAGTATTACTTTAGTAAAGTATTCATATGTAAATACTTCATGGTGTTCTAAATCTTCATTAACTGATTCTATGAATGCATTATCAATACATCTTTTAGCATACATTAACCCGACAAAGAAAGTTTTATCTTTATCAAAGTATTCATAGAAGTAATTACAGTATTGAAGATACTTCAAACTTGGATTTTTAAGTATATTCTTATGAGCTACTCTTACTAATCTAAATAGACATAGATTACTCATTAAGAATTCTCTCTCTTCTTCACTTATTTTATTCTTTTCATCTCCCCTTTCTAACTTTAAAAAATCTACTACTACAACATTTGAGTTATTTGGAATAGCTCCATAGTATTGTGGTAGCATCTCATTACTAATTTCATCTACCAATGGAATTGTTGCCATTTTAGTACCTCCGATAAGTAATACTGGAATACGAATTCAAATATCCATATTCCAGTATTATAATATATTAATGTATCATCTTTTCCTTTTAGGCTTAACAACCTTACTTTTGTTAGCACCTATAGGTGTTACTTTACCCTTATTGTGATTTGAAGATCTAGTTACTGTACTACCTTGAGTAGTAGGACTAGTTTTCTTCAAGTCTTCCTTTTGTTTTTCTTTCTCTTTCCTTTTAGCTTCTGCTTGTTTTCTTTTTAGAAGCTCATATTCTTTTAATACTTCATCTGGTTTTCTTAAATTCTTATACATATCAACCATGAAGTTCTTATCATCTTTATATTTATCTTTATTTAGCATTCCTTTTCTTATAGCTGTCAATAAAGTAAATACTAATATCTTTTCATAACCCACAACACCATAAGGGTTTCTTGTCTTAGGTGCTGTGTGTTTTACTTCTCTACTATATTTAGCTTTAAAAGATTCTATTATCAGTTTCTCTCTTAGGAATACATGAGCAAATGTAAAGTTAAATGAAGGTGAGTTCACATAAACTTTCATATCTGCTGTTTTCTCTAAGTTAGCCGAAGTATCTTTATCATTCGGTGTTAATTCTATTACACATTGATAATAACACTTGTCTACTGATTGAGATTCTAGTTTAGCATAGATATAGTATTTCTTTTTATATTTAAATGCCTTTATTATGACATCTCTTTTCATTTCCTCATATTTCTTAAATTTCTCTAGAAATACTTCATATATAACTTTACTATTTACTGCTGCACCCTTACCAGAAGGGTTATCTAAATATTCTCTTATAGTCATATACTAACTCCTATTTTGACATATAGATATTATCTTCCAATGTACTTAATACAAATTGGTTAGCTACTACTAAGTCTGCTACTACTCCTATAGCTGTTTCTACTACTACTATATCTGTAAGAGTAGGATTTATTACTGTATCATTAAATGACCCAGTTATTAAATCGAATGGTTTTCTATCTTCTACAGATTTAGTAATTAATTTATTAACTGTAGCATCATCATAGAATTTGCTAATTAATAATTTATATAAATCAATAAATGCATCTCTAGTAGCTGTTAGTAATAGTATGCTCTTTTGATATAAATCTATTTGTGCTTGTTTTGTTTCTTTTTCTATTATACCTTGTAATTCTAAGATAGAATCATTTAATGCTAATATAATGTCTAAGTTACATCCTTTACTATATCCAAATTTAGATGTAGCTTTGATAGCTCTAATAGCATCATCAAATAAATCTATTCTAGCTTTCTTAATTGTATCTGTTTCTCCACCTACATATAATCTTAAAGTCTTATTAGTTAAGAATGATAAATGTTCTCTTAATTGTGCTATTTCTAATTCACCTGTTGAAGGCAATTTTAATTTTCTATTTAATTCTACAGTAGTCTCATTTATTCTAGCTACATGTAAATCAGACCCTGCTCCTTGTGGATTTTCAAAAATTGTATAATCTGAATATGACATTACATCACTCTTACCAAAATACTTATTATCTTTCATGAACTGAAGTGCTTCACTAGCTTTATCTTTAATTGGCTTATTGAAATATTCTTCTGTAGGTAATTCTTCAAATCCAGGTAATATATTTGTAGCAACATTTATAGGTTTAGCATTCAATACTATTCCTAAATCAGCTACTCTTTCTTTTTGGTTCTTAGTTCCTATTGGTATTTCTACTATATTTATTGTATTAGCATTTAATCTATTAGAATGATGTAATACTACTGATAAATATGTAGCTAATCTTACTGACATCCCACCTAATATAATTGTAAGTGGTTTACCTTGTTCTCTATATTCATTTATTAATAACTTAATCATTTCTTCATGCTCTAAATTATTAGGTGTTCCTTCAAATATTAATATATCTGAATTTTGTAATTTAACTGCATTATCTTCACCATCATTAATCATAGATGCACTATAGTACCCATAGTCTAATCTGTATCCTACAGAAGGTACTATCTTAAATTCTTCATCTGGAGATGATTGTACTATTATATTTCCATCTACCCCTACTGTTCTATATGCTTCTATTAATACATCTGCTAATGGTTTATCATTATTTAATGATATTGTAGCTATTCTACCTAATGTATCCAATAATTCATTGTTATCTACAGGTAATTTATTAGCACTTTCCATTAACTTATCTTGTACTAATTTAGTTACTCCTCTAAGTGCTATAGATATATCATGAGGTCTAGCATTTAATTTACCATTAGATATTAAATCATATATTCTATTAAATATCTTAGATGTAGCTATAAATGCTGTAGTAGTACCATCTCCTACTATTTGATTTACTTTTCTACTTGTTTGTAAGAAGTATTGAAATAAAGAGTTTTCCATAGCTCCTCTAAAAGATATTCTTTCTAATACTGATATACCATCTTTTGTAAATTCTGCTTTTCCTCTAGGTATATCTGTATATAATGAGTGAGAACCATTTGGTCCATATGTATTAGCAACTGCTTCACTTGCTATATTTAATACTTCTCTTGCTGATTCTAGAGTTTTTTCTCTATCTACTATATTTGTAGTAGTAGCATAGTCTAAAATTGATTGTCTTTGTTGTTCCATTATATTTCCTCCTAGTTATATTATCCATATATATCAAAGTCTGTATTGTCTGCAAATAAATTAAATACTCCTATAGCATGACAAGGTATGTCTACACCTTCATCATATACGAATTTTATATGTCTTTTGTTTGTTATTGAACTATATTTTGTATTATATCCAGTTAAAGCTATGCCTATCTCATGTTCATGCTTTAATTTATTGGCTTTATAGTCTTCTTCTAATTGTTTTATTGAACCGTATATAATACAAGTATAATCATCATAAGTTTCTGGCTTATTAGTTATTATTCTCAGATTAGGATTATTCTCAGATTGTAATAATTCTAATATCATAACTGCTTCTACTTCATTATCTATGTATATATCCACTCTTTTAGTACCTTTTATAGCAAATGCCATACAAATACCAGTGACTAAGTCTGTTGTTTGTGGATATTCTAGTATAGCTGCATCAATATACTTCAATAAATCATCAATATTATCATAAATGTCTTTTCTTGTTACCTCTCCTTTAGATAACATAGCAAACCAATCTTCATCTTCTCTTGTCATATACTGATAAATACAAGATTCATAGGTACTAAATTGTATAGGTACGAATGACATACCTAAATCTATGAATTTTTTCCTTAAAATATCAGAATGATAGATTGCTATGTAGATAGAAAGGTCAAAAAAATATAATAAATCTCTACCATAGCAGAGAATATACTCATTTCTCTTGACAAAATCATTTGCGTTCATAAAAAATCACCTATTTAAGAATATCTAGGTATAGTATACTCATCATATACTATACCTACATTCATTTTAATTTATTTTTCTAATTCAGCTGCTATTTCATCTGCATTTATGTCAGCTTGTTCAGCAACTGGTGTATTTATTGTTCTTTTTGGTCTCTTAGAAGTAGAAGTTCCTGTAGAAATTCCTTGAGTTTCTAAGAATTTTCCTAAAGCTTCTTTAATATAGTTCATATTGTAATTCATAGCTTCTTTAACTGAGTGAGCCATACCGAAACTCAATGCCATTTCAGCTTGTCTTAATGTATCTATGAACTCATATATCTTATTTTCAAATACCACTTCTTCACCAGAGTCAATTTTACCTTCTTCTCTGTTTAAAACAACAGCATTATCAGTAAATTCATGAAGAATACTATATTCTAATTGCCAAGTATCAGTATTAAGTAACTCTAACTTCACATAAGGGTTACAATTATATTTTTTACCAGTACCTATAGTTAATATTGCTCCTTTTGTTGTATTTACAGATACTTCAGTATTTTCTGATTTAGAGGTACCTTTTAATATAGGGTCAATAAACTTATCAAACCCAAATATTAATGCTCTTATTAAGTGTCTAGGTAAGAACATTCTACTTTCAGAATCTAAATCATAACTAGATTCTCCTTCTTTTCTTTTATTGATAGGTAAAGCAGGATTAAATTTAATTTCTACTAATTGACCGAAGAAATTCACAGTCAACATAGAAGGGTCTACCTTACTATCAATATTATAAAATTTTTGTCCAAATGTGTTTGCTGAAGAAGATGTTGTCTTCTTTCCATAATTGTTTTTGTCTCCAAATGCCATTACTATATCCTCCCTTTTATTTATACTAAACATAGTATTTCTATTATTTCTTTCATTGTATAATATTTTCCATCATATTCTACTATAGGAGCACTCATAATTCTTGTAGCACTTCCTATTTTCATTAATTCTTTTTGGTCATCACTATATTCATATTCAATCTTATTATTATCTAAGATATTCTTTAATGATATACAGTTACCACAATTTTGTTTTCCATAAACTTTTAATTTTACATCAGTCATTATCTATTCAACCCTTTCTACAATTTATTTCTTTGTATCATTTTGTTGCTTAGATAATGGTTTTCTACCATACCTTGCTAATTCTTGTTCAGACATCAATTCAAAATGAGGACCATCATAGAACTTTTCATCTGTTGTAATTCCATTCATATTCCAGTCTGCTCCTCTTCTTGCATCTATTCCTAATTCCTTAGCACATTGTATTAAAACTTCTCCTACTTTATTGAAAGCTGCTAAATCATTCCAACCATTAAAAGGATAAGGAAGAAAGTCAAAAGCTCTTGCTGGATATTCACAATGCTTACTATTCATAGTTTGCGAAGCTCCTTTCTTTACAAGTTCTTTTTGTCTTTCTTTTGTCCTATGTCCTTCTATTATAGAGAAATCTATTCTTTGGATAGCTAATTTAGCTATCTTAACTAAATCAGGATGTACATCCATTAATAAGGCTAAACTTTTAGCACTAAATTTTGGCATAAAAACCACGCTCCTTTAATATGTATTGTTTGTATTAAAGGATTGTTTTAACCATAAATTTATCTAGCTTTTGTCTTGCTCCAAGATAGATTCTCTACACCTCTATTAGTTAGATTAGCAAACACCATATGGTCATGTTTATTATACCTGAAATTTATTCTTATATCTATCTTTACATCTGAGCTATCTTCTAGAGAATCTATCAATTCTCCAAATATACTGAAGAAAGCATTATTGTATTTATAGATAGGTATCATTTTTACATTATTAAAGTATTTAGCATATAGTGAGCTAAAGAATACTGTATTAAATAAATTATCTATGCTTTTTGTAGATATTTCTTTATTTTTACTTAAAATATCATAAGCATTATCTATATATGTATTCTTATAAATAAATTCTTTTGGCTCATTTAGAAATGTGCTGAATGTGTACATAAATCCTTTTTCATTTAACACATTACCCATATCAGTTAATATTTCATTAGCTCTATCTGTTATTAGCTTACTAGGAAATTTTACTTGCAGTTTCATTTTCTCTATTGTGAAAGTTACTTTGTCTTTCTTTATTTTATTTCTTATCCAATTTACTAAGGTTTGGTTATCTTCATCACCTTTATAAGAAAAAATATTTGCACTAGCAATACTATCTAGATTATAGATATTACTAAATAAATCCTTATAGTCATTACACAATTTTACATGGTGCTCAAACTTAGTACTATCGAATTTATTATTCTGTCTATCATTATTGAATATTCTACTGAATGATGTTAAATGTGGTATATCCATATAGATATAATTAACTTCATAATTACATATCTTTCTTTCTAACATTACATCTCTATCAATATTAAGTAATAAATCTTTTCTATCATTTCTTAATGCTTGATATATAAATGCACTAGCATCCCATCTATCAGTTATTAGAATATCATCTACCTTAGCTAGTATGTCTAGTCTTGATTCTTTTACTACAGCTATCTGTTCAAGAATAGATAAATCTGTATCTATTAATTTCTTTCTATATTCTCCTGATGGTTGAGCTGTATAATTCAACCATAGACAATATCTACTAAATTCATTTTTAAGGTGTTTGATAAGGGTAGTTTTACCTACCCCATCAGGACCTTCTATTGCAAATACTTGTATCATATTATAATTTACCTCCTATGAAATTCATTAAATAGTAGAATTCTTTTAATCCAAACTCTATTCTATTTCTTGTAATATAAGATAAATCATTCTCATCTCTTATTTGGATTATTTTTGACATATTCTTATCTCCTATTACTGTAAAATCACCTCTAGATTTGAATGTGAAACCAGCTGCTGCTTTATGTCCACCACCATTTCCACCAAATAATGTACCTAAATAATTTGCTATACTATACGCTGGTATGTCATAATTATCATTTGTATATACTGAAGCACCATACAAATTATAACAAATTACAACATCAGTATCTGGATTATGTTTTATATATAATTCTTTTACTCCAGTAGCAAATTTCCAAGGAATAGGGGCTAATAATACTTTATGAGATTTACCACTAGAACTATATACAATTATCCCTAAATCTTTTATTTTATTGAATTCATTAATTAATAATTCTTTAAATTGTAAATAGCATTCATCTATTGTAGGCATCATAGCTTTTAATAAATCATAATCCTCATTACCTACTTCAGTAGTTTCTTTTAAAGCATCCCACATTTTAAAATATGCTAATTTCTCATTTTCAATTATCTTATCCACTGTTCCAATTTTTTGACCTAATAAACTTTCATAAGAGTCTGGTTCATATCTCTTTTTCCATAAGAATGTATCCCATAGATTAACAGCATTAGACATAGTAAACATTTTTCTTCTGAATATTTCATATAATAAACTATCATCAACAAATCTATCTAAAACTGCTTCATATGTTAATGTAGCACCACACCAATCATCAGTAGTTCTGTTACAATACCCTTTTAATCTATTTCCAACTATTTCTCTAATTCCTTCTTCTGATACAGCATTTCCTTCATGATGGTCATACCATGAGAATTTCACTCTATCATCAAAATTCTTTTTAATATCATTTATTATATAATCATGATTAGGAATAAACATTCTATCACATATAACAAACTCAATTTCATAATAACTTCCAGCTTTATATCTAGCATATGCTTCACTTACTAAATCCCAAGTTATATCTGCTTGTGGGTTTCTTTCTAAATACACTACAAAGTTGTCTCCTCTTAGTTGTGCTTGAAAAGCAAAATTGATAGCTGAAGTAACCCCATCCATATCAGAATGTGATATTATAATCCAAAGCTTTTCTCCTCTTCTTCCACTACATTCATGAGTATAACATTTTTCTTCTAATAAAGCGTCCTCAAAACATTCATCAAATACACTTGTCACACATTTAAATTCATTTGGATAATTAACCATTTTACTTCCATCCTTTCTTACTCTCATACGAGTCTATTTTGATTTTTTTTAATTGTATATAATATTTAATAATTTACTATCATATTCATCATCTGACGAATAGACTGTTTTTACGATATTACCATCCTTATCTGTCACAATGATAATATTTTTATTGTTATTATAGAAGATTTTACCATCTCTGTTCTGATATAAAAAGATAGCTGAATTTGCTAATGACAATATTTTATTTTTAGCAATATTTATATCCAACATTGGACAAAATCTTTCTAAATATCTTTCTACTGCATGATTACTTACTGTTTTCATACTTCTAATCTCCTCCTTTCTTTTGGAGTAAATAAGCAATACAAATCTCTTTTTCTAATCTCTTCTCTGAGTTCTTCTAGATATTCAGCACTATCACTATAATCTTGAACACCTAGTTCATTATTAATCTTTATCGCTTCTATTGTTCCATAGTACTCATTAACGATTTCGTCATCGTTCATCTCATTAAATTTTGACATATTAGCTACCTCCTTTTCTTATTATATCACTTATATAATATATAAAAAATAATAGAGTTAGATTTTACTCTAACTCTATTAAGGACTTTAAAGTCCTCTCTTTTTAGCTACTAAACTTATAAATCCTTCATTACTTGCTTTACTCATAATTTCAGGCATTAAATCTAGGTTTACGATAGGGTCTATATCTTCAACCTTTTCTATTGTATTGTGTTTAGTTTCTTTTATTAGAGATGACTTAGTTTCTTGTATCATGTGTTTCAACATCTTCTCTGCAATGAAATCTCTTTCTTTACATAAGTCAGTTAATACACATTTAAGATTGTCTTTATTCAGATAACAGCTTTCTAAGTCAAATCTGAAATCTGATTTAAATATTACTTTTGCTCCTTCACCATAAATTTCTTTGTCTAAATTATCTTTGTATACTTCAGGTTCTATCATGTTATCATCAAAGAAATTGTTAGACATGTTATTTATTGGACATAAGTTACCAGATAGTCCTGGGTCACCATTACTACTTGTACTTATATCTAATCTACCCATATGTGATGGATATATTCTTCTATAACTATCAGGAACTTTATTTGTTTTATTCCCTAAAGTGCTAATTCCTTTTGTAGTGTATTTAAGAGTATCAAATACACTCATATCATTTACTGAGTTATCATATTTAAGTAAAGGAGATTCTTGCATTTTATATATTAAGTGTGTAGGCTTAATACTTAATGCATTCTCTAATTTATTCATATCTACTTTACTTTCCTTTAATAATTTATAAAGTTTTATTGATACCTCATTAACTATTTCTGCTGCTAAGTATTCTGCTATTCTGACTCTCTTGTTAGACAAATTATAATTATCCTTTTCTAATAGAGAATCAAAATTTTGTAATATCCATCTTAGTACAGCATACATATCCTGTTTGTTTTCAGGTTTTAATCTTAGATTTTCCTGTGTTATAAAATCTAAGGATATATCGAGACTATATAAAGAAGATTCCCCTTTCTTTTGTAAGGTGTTTGCTAGTGTTGATGTAGTAAACTTCTTACCTAACTTCTTTATCCAATGGTCTCTATTTAAAATATCCACTCCATCTTTAGTTCCTATTATTTCTTTATTTATAAGCATAGCTATTATTGATTGTAAATATTTATCTGTTTCTAATCTATTCTTATCTACATGACAATATAAACTATTACCTAGCTTGAATACTACAATATCCTCACTATCTGGAATTTCATATTTTAATATTCTGATAAACTCAGTTACATCTAAATAAGTCAATCCATCTATTAATCCATCTTTAGCTAAAAAATATAGTATAGGTGGTAAAGATGTTCCTTGTTTACCATATTTTATTTCATATGTGAAATTATTCAATTTCCATACATTGCCTTTAGTATCCTCTACCTCAACTTCTGACTTTATAACTCTTATTGGTGTACGGAGTGTTTTTAGCACTACCGTATCACCATTCATAACATATGTAGAGTTTTCCACTACTTGGTAGATTGGATATAGTTTATTACTATTAATTAGATAATAGTATACATTGTATGGTTTAGGTATTAGAAGATTGATTGTTTTCTCTTTTGTCTTACCTTCAAGATTTATTTCAAATACGACTTCTAGTAGATTATATCTACTGTCAGCTATACTTCTTGTATTATCTAGCATTTCTTTTAACTGTTTCTTATACATAAACTTCTCCATCTCGAATTTGTTTATGTCTATTTTTCTTTCATCAGTTATAAGTATTGCTGACTTCATCTTATAAGGACCTAATCTTTCATAATCTTTTAATACCATTATTATATATCTTACTAATTCCTCATTTCTATTTGAGTAAATTAAATTCTCATTAAATCTCCTATCAGGAAATTTTTCTGAGTGTAATTTTGATATATTGATGTCCATACTAATGTCTCCTTATTAATCTTTAATATGTTTTATTAATATTTCTAATGCTCCTTTAAGATTATTATTGTTTAATTCATTCTTTAATCTATGTAATGCTAAACCACTCATTCTTAATAGTGTATCTTTAAATACTCCATAAAATGATGTGTGTATTACATTCATTTCTTGAATTATAGCTAATTTTTCTTGCTTATCTAAGTAATCTGGTTTGTAACTTTCAACAAGATGTGGAAATTGTTCATTATCTAATTCTTTCTCAATATCATTTGCACAAGTATTTTTATTTCCATCAATAAGTGTAGTATTGTTTACTCCTATTAATGATCTGAACCCTAATCTCTTACATAGTTTATTTATATCTGATAATGGTGTATCAGAAGCACCTCTAATCACTTCACATACAATATTACCATCTTTATTAGATAATTCAAAGTTACAATGGCTATATGCTACATTAGCATTGTCATTAAATGCTCCTATAATAAATAACCCTACTTCACTAGCTGTTATTGCTGTTCCTAAATGGTCAATGTGTTCTAATGACTTCTTAATACTAGAAGTTAATCTAGTTCTATAGTTAGTAGCATGTTTTATGTTGTCAAATACTATAACTATAGTATCATTATCCATACTAACTCCCATTTCTAGAACATTACTATCTGTTGCAGTCTTTTCTATTAAATTATAAACACCAGTAGATAGTTCTACAATTTCTTTACATCTATTAAGTATTAAATATGCCTTATCGGGTTCTATTACTACTTCTCTAGATGGTGCTTCCATTTCATCTAAAGGTTTTTCTTGTTCTTTTGTAAATCCTGTTATTGCTTCTAATATTTTATCAAGTGTAACTTCATCTAAACCAACCATTTTACCATTTTCATCAACTTCTAATTTATAACCTTTAATCATTATTCATCCTCTCCTTCATTTTCATTATTATTATTTTCTAATCCTCTAAACTTATTTACCATATCAATGGCATCACTTGTAAATATACTATCTTTTTCAAAATCAAATCCAGCAGAAAAAGCTACAACAGGTTTACCCATTGGATTTCTAGCTCCTTCTTTATCCTGTAATATTAGACAGTATTCTAAGTCTAATATATCAGTAAGAGTTTCAAATCTCTTATTAGTTATATTACCAGTAACTAGAGATTTATTCATATTATTCAAATCATGAATTTTATCAACCCTATCAGTGAATGCTGTTAAAGGCATTCTTTTCTCATTTAATACTCTTTTAATTCCAGTTGTTAGAAAGTTATCTATTAATGGGTCTTCAGATATTACTACACTTCCACTACTACCATCATAAATATCTTTCATATCACTAATACCACTATCATGATATTCTTTAGTAATGTCATTGAAGTTATCTCCAATTTCCATTTCTACATTCTCTACTTTAAATGCTTCTGCTAATTCTTCATTTGTTATCTGATAACCATTCTCATTAGTATATGAGATACCAAACTCATCTGTATATACATTAGGATAATAATATCCGTTATGTAAGACTACTTGGTTTAATTCAATATTCTCAGGAGTATTAACATAGAATATCCCTTTTGAATTTTTAATGTACATTTGAATATCCTCCTTATTATTAGTATAAAAAATATATCCCTTTTAACAAGGGATATATTTAATTCTTGCTTTTTCGACTTCATGTAATATCTCACTATTTTCTTTAGGTCTTATTAGAAAGATATTATTAGAAACCGATTTAGCAGAATTAGTATTGCAATCATACTGGTCTATGAATACCCTAGCAACATAGAAATCAGTATTATTGTTTTTAAACTTTACTACATCAGTAGTAGAGTTATATAAAATTCCATCATTGTTGATGATTGATGTCGTATATAGATTATTATTGTAACTTATACCTTTCATTAAAAGGTATATTAAATTGGAATTATAATTTAAACTCTTTAGATATGTATAATTACTACTTTCATAAAGAGTTTCTTCACAAATAGGTAATGTCTTTACATAACCTGTCTTTATTGATACATATATTCCAAATTTTAAATCTTCTCTCAATATCACCAATGATTGAGTATTGATAATATTGATGAAGTATTTTTTATCTTCTATTAATAGGGTATGCTGTTGAATAGCATTCTTTTCTCCTGAAATGATATTCAACATTACCCCATCAATATAATTCTTTAATTTATCATAGACTTCTTCACTCATTTCTAATCCTTCAACTAAGGTAGTGTAGAAGTTTCTATTGTAACTATCAAATTCTTCAATAGTCTTAAATAATCTTTTAGTTTCCATATAATTTCATCTTCTCCTTTTCATCTTTATATTTTCTATTATTTTAATTTGGAAGTATTATAATGACAAAGACGCAGACTACTAAGAGAGAAGATGAAACTAATTAACTAAGATTATTTTTCTTCTTTCTCTTTCTTTTCTGCTTTCTTATCTTCAGATTTTTCTTCCACCATAGCATCTGACTTCAATCTTTTCTTGATTTCTTGGTCAGCTGTAATACTTAATACTTTTTCTGGAGTGATACTATATTCTGCTACTCCAGGTATAACTACTTTTAATTCCTCATCTGTTACATTTTCTTCTAAGAATTTCTTAGTAGCTAATAGATATCTAACTATTAAAGTTTTAATCCATTCTACTCCAAGTTTCTTAGATAGGTTTCTAATCATGTATTGATATATTCTATCAACATAATCAGATTCATGAATGTTTTCATGAACTACTACTTCTTTTTTATCTGTAGGTACATATTCACCAAATCCTACAGAGATAACAAAGTTACCATCTTCTTTATCTTTTCCTGGTAAAGCTTTAACTGCATAGTGTCCTACTACTTTACCATATTCTTCTGGTGATAAGTCAGTAATATCTAATACAAAAGTATTGTTATTATTCTTCTTAGCACCTAACACATATCCAGCAACTATAAATGGAACTGGGAATGTATCCTCAATTTCATCTACCTTTATAGACAATTTGTCTACAGTCAATTCCTTTTTAACGAATTCCAAAAATTCGCCGTCTTTAAATAATTTTTCAACCATTTCTAAATCCTCCTTAAATTAAATTTTTATCATTATTTTCTAATGGTTCACTACTATAATATATTATCAAAAATAAGATAGATAATAGAGTAAGTCAAATTATGAACTTACTCTATTACTACTTATTGACTGATATTTAAAGCTGTATTAATTAGTTAGATATTGTATTATTTTTAATAATCTTATTGATTACCTACAATATCTTCAACTGCTTCTTCTACAGTCTTACCTTTTTGTATTTCTTCATTTAATTGGTCTACTCTATCTTGTGCTAAGATATTTGTAACAACTGTAGGATTTTCAAAGTCTAAATCTGCAAATAAGTCAGGACAATAATACATAGCTTTTTCTATTGTAAATAAATCTGGTTGTCCATTAGTTTGTACATTATCCTTTTCTTCTCTTAACCATTTTGCATTTGTTTCTAAAGGACCATATTCTACTTTCTTTAGATTTCTGTCTATTTCATCAGTATCTTCAGAATAGTCGAAGTCTTCTAGAGTTCTTCTGTCTTCTCCTACTGTAGGTCTTTTGCAGATATCCTCGAACTTATCTTTTGCTTGTTTAAGTAATTGGTTATTGATATAGAAATTTCTAGCTTCTATTATTTCTATATCATTATTTCTACACATATTGTACATTAATCTAACAGCAGTATCTGACATCATTTCTGATGAGAATACTGCTAATCTGATATTTATTTCAAAGTCTAATGGCATTAATTCACCATAGCTTATTTCACAAGTACATTCTCTTTCTTTAGCAATGTTTTCCATAAATACTGCTGATACAGCAGCTCCTAATACTGGTGTTAATCTAGTATTAGGTTGGTTAGGGTCATAATTATAATATCCAGTAGAATTTCTTAAGCCCTCCATACCTAAGAACATTCCTATTTCCATATTATCTGTAGTATTAATAATATCTAGGATTAGTTCATCACTATATCCAAAATCTCTTAATTCTTTTATTACACCTCCCATATCTAAGCTTTCTAGTGTTAGACCCATTATTGCTAATAATTCAGGTTCTTTGAAGAATAATCTCATAATCTTATTTCTTAATCCAAGATGATTCTTCTTTAATTGTACCATAGAAGTTTGGTTAAAAATCATATTTAGTACATTCATTGTAGCTTCATCATTTCCATACTTTTCAACAAATTTTGCTTTTAGATTTTTAGAAGATATAATTCTTGATGCTGCTGCAAAGAATCTCATATATAGATGATACATTTGCAGAACGAATTTTCTTTCTTCTGCTTCTTCTCCTTTCTTTGCTATATAGTCTCTCATAGCTGGGTGTATAGCTATAAATTTATCACTTTTAAGTAATTTCATTATACCTTCTTCAGATACAGATAATCCTCTTCCTAAGTAATCTATATCTTCATATTGGATACCTAAGTAATCTGCTAAGTCATCTTTATAGAAATTTACAAATAATAAATCTCTAGGGTCTTTAACTCTTACAGATAAATCACTTAAAAGTTTCTTGAATTCAGGTTCTTGTCTACCTGATACCACTTGAAAGATTTCAGTAAATCTTTCTTTTAATGTAGGTTTTTCTGGAATGTTTAATAGTTTAGGGTCTACTACAACATCAGGAATATCTAATTTTTCATTGTTTACTTTTTCAGATACTTCTTCTACTCTATTAGGAGCTCCATCAACTCTAGATACTATTACAGTATCTCCTACATTTATTTTCTTATCATTTAAATCTTTTAAATCCCCAACTTCAGCATTTATTATAGTATTATTATCAATAACATCAGCATCTATTGTTATAACATGTTTCCCATCAATCATATCATAGTTAAAATCTCTTATAGTTGCAGATACGAAATCATGGTCTACTATAAAAGCAGCTTTATCTGAATTTTTCATTTGTTTACCCATATCCATACAGAATACACCTATAGCAGTTGGTCTACCAGAAGTTCTTTGATTTTTATAATGACTATTATAGAAATCTATATTTAATTGATGTAATAATTTATCTTGTGTATCTGTTGTTATATCTATAGTAGCATTCTTCCATGCAAATGGAGTGTCATATAATCCATCAGGAGAATACATCTTATTTAATTCTTCATATACATCATTGCTTTCGCTTTCCATATATACAGGAACGAATTCAATGTATCTGAAATCATTATCCATAATTGCTTTCATAGTTAAGTCTCTTATTGTGAATCTAGGCATATTGTATTTTATTATGTATTCTTTTAAATACATAGTATTTATATACGCTTGAACATATACAACTTTATCTAAATTAACTTTAAAAGGTAATCTATAATAATCTTTACTATCAGGACGAGAGTAATTAACTACTGTAAGTATACTATCATTTATTCTACCCCATACAGCATCATACAAAGGTGTAGTTAATATAGTCTTAGTTTTCTTACCTATGTCATTTTTATAAAAAGGCATATTTGATAGGTCAGTTGTGTATACTCTCAAATTACTATTACAATATTTACCAATACCTTTTTCTTCATCCACATCTCTACCAACTTTATTAGCTTGGTTAGGTATACCAGAAACTTTTTCTAATACTTTAGCTTGTTCTTTAATCTCTTCCATTTTTTCAGCATAAGCTTTAGAAACAGAGTCTTGTTCTGGTTTTTGTTGTTCTTCTTTATCTGTTTCTTTAATACTTAATTCGTCAACAGGTGCTCCTGCTGATATTGCTAATAATTCTGATACTGCTCCTCCTCTTCTCATTGCTTCTATAGCTTTTCTTATGTCTGTCATTGGTTTACCATCATCAATCATTTTATCAATAATAGCATCTTTTTCTAGGTCTTCTGGTGTTTGGTCAGAATCAAATATACTTCTACCTTCTTGAGCTCTTCTTGAATGTTTGTCAACCATCATAAGATTAACTTCTTCCAATGCTGCATTTACCATATCACTATCTAATGGTGCTGTGAATTCTGCATTTTCTACTTCTTTAAGCTTCATATCTTCAACTTCAATATCTTTGATTCTTTCATGTCCTTCAGTTACTTCATTATTTCTTGCTTTTATATTTTTCTTTCCATTTTTATTCTTTTGTAATTTTGC
>ENA-OWNK01000253-OWNK01000253.1-metagenome-genome-assembly--contig:-NODE-253-length-25987-cov-11.773253_pt1 | contig 25987 bp, 44 predicted proteins | sample MGYA00245343_ERZ651121 | MGnify/ENA primary metagenome ERZ651121 (study PRJEB26857, sample SAMEA4031775) | metagenome | biome: human; feature: oral; material: saliva | place: Philippines | collected 2014... | reverse complement strand
TTGCCTTCCAAATTTGGAGGGGTTACCCTTTCATTTTTGGAGGGGTTGCCTTCCAAATTTGGAGGGGTTACCCTTTCATTTTTGGAGGGGTTGCCTTCCAAATTTGGAGGGGTTACCCTTTCATTTTTGGAGGGGTTGACACTGCGCCAATATTTAGAAAACGATTTTCCAAGACGATATAGCGAAATTCTATTCTTGATAGATATTTCATCATCGCACTTTTCAATTAATCCTACACGTACAAGATTGGAAATATGTCTCCTTATACTGCTATCAGAGTTGCCAGATAACATAGGTAGTTCTTCTCTAATCTTAGAAAATGATATCCAAAAATAATCTTTTCCATGAATAACGTGCTTAGATAAAGCCCCTTCTAAAATAAAGTTTTTCATAAAACTGAAAACCGCCATATCGTCAAATGACAAATTCCAGCCATTTTCAATAACACTTCTCTGATTTATGTTAATCGTATATTGCATAATATACTCCCAAAAACATCAACACCCTTAACTTTCAGTCCTAATGTAGCGAACGGACTTACTCGTTAAGGGGTTGATTGTATATGTTCTTTTCATTTGGTCGCTACTCCAATAATAAAAATTTCTGTTATTCGCTTGTAAAGGTAGTAATTAATTTTATATTAACCTAAGATTAAACTAATTAATTTCTTTTAGCTAACATTTTTTCAGATATTGACTCTTATACCCTTTAGCGAACTAAGCCGTTTTACTTCTGCCGTATAGTGTTTTATCATTGCTTCAAGCTCAAAATCTGACCAGTGCTTCGCCTGATGCGCCTTTGCTGAAAGCAACTCAAACCGCTGCATACCAATCTTGCGTATCAAATTAGCTTGATAGGCTATTAAATGGTCACTCGAAAATCTGTTACAACCTTTACATTCCGCATGACAATCATCTTCGTCAAAGCGAACAGACATATTTTTTCGACTAAAAAAATGACCGCAATCTGCTTGCTCAAACGGCTTTATCTTCCCACAGGAGATACACTGGAAGTAACCACTTGGCATTGCATCACGTAAACGGATATATGCAGAAAAAACCTTGTCAAGTTTCTTAGTAAGATTGGGTTTACTACGTGTAGATTTCTTTCTATGTGTTTTTTCTTCGCTGTGAGCGTCCTTTGTCTTCCTTTTGAAGTAGTATTTGTTCATCATCGAAATATCGTCTTAAATCGCTTATTTTCGCCTAATTTTATTTCACTCATTTTACTCTCGAAAATAACCTCGCATCCGATTGCAGTTGCGACCATAAACTCAGTGTAGCATCCTTGCGAATGATTCCATTTGTCCATCATGAAGATACATTCACACTCGGTAAGCAACTGGATATCTCTCTTCATGTGTTGAGCTGTTGTTGCATTCAAAGGCAACCCATTTTCCATAGGGTTGACAACTTCGTAGCCTGCTGCCTCAAGCATTAATTGCGCAGCTTTGAAAGCCTTTTTTCTCTCCTCTAAATCCTTACCACTTATAGGACCAGACAGATAGCACCTATTCTTTTTCTTCATTTCTTTTCCTTTTTAGCATTTCAATTTCATCTTTCAAATAGAACATAGCTTTCTCCATATCTTCTATTTGTTTATCTCTATCGTTCATACCTTTTTCGTGCTTTAATCCAGTACGCCAAATGTATTTGATAACATTACCGATATTGAAATCGTAATGACGAACAATGTCTATGCACTCAATACCGCTTGGGTGTTGATTATAGTGTATCGGATGATTTACGCTACTTTCCTGTTGAGCCATATCCGCCTGTCCCCCTTTCTGTTTTAGATAACTCTTCGACTTCTTCAAACTCTATCTGTGGGTATGGTAAAATAATCATTTGCGCAAAGCGATCACCGACCTTGTAAAAATTGCCATCAAAAAGCGTCTTTAGGAACACGGCTGTCACTTCACCACGATACCCACTATCAATTATTCCACACGAATTTGTTAACAATAAATCCTTGTTTGCATTGCTGCTTCTTGGAACAATTAAACCGAAATATCCTTGTGGTATCTCAAAGGCAAGTCCACAATGATAAATAACTTTGTCGCCTATCTCATCTATACTTGTAACTGTTAGGTCAAGCCCCGCATCACCATTTTTCGCATAATGAGGGATAGATACGTTTTCTACTAATTTCTTAATCTTTACTTTCATATTTTTTATTTTATTTGTAAATCTCTTTCTGTAAAGCTTTCCAACAACAATTAGCAACCCAACCAACCATATATGCAGCATGCTCATCGTTCGTCAGACTATATTCAACCCCAAGCTCATTAAAAATTGCATTTACAGCATGAAGGCTTTCGTGGGCGATATTCCCGACAATCCTGCTTCCACAGAGTTTAGAGCAGTCGTAAAAGACTATCAGTACTCCATATTTTCCAGTCTTCTTGCGCATCATCTGTGGATAGGTAGTAGCATATGCGTCTTCTGAATTCTTAAATTCATAGCCTCCGTAAGTTGTAAATTTGTCTTTAACATCTTCCCAACTTGTTGCTATCCACAATTTGCGAGAGTATATATCAATATTAAATTCTTGAATCATTCACGTATATTCTGTGCTTTAAGTTCGTTATAACGTTTCTCACTTACAAGGAACACGCCCCTGCCATTAAAACGTAGCGCATAGTATTTTGCTTTGCCGATATGGTAGCGTATGTTAATCGCATCATCATAAAATCGGACATAATCCTCGATACTACAAAGCGTCATTGAATAGTCATACATCTTACACTCTGCACGTCCGCCCCACTGCTCAAAGAAGTTATATACATCAAGCTCGTCTGGAAGTTGAAGCCTTTTAGCTGTTTCATACATATCACGTTCAATCTTTTGTGTAAAATGCGTAAAGTCACGCAGCATATCCAAAATATCACTCATTCTAAAATATTCTATTAGTTAAAATTTTCCCATTACTTTTCACGCACCAAAGTTGAGAATTAGGCTTCTCAACATCTATCTTCAAATCTGAAACCTTGCCGAAACGCTTATAGTTTCCAGCTAAGTCTATAACCCAACCATCTTTATCTTTGAAAGGTCTGATACACCTACCAACAGCTTGATAATACCATGCAAGCGATTTGGTCGGACGTGCCAAAATAACAGTGTCTAATGCAGGGAAATCAAAACCTACAACCAAAACACCAACGTTCGCTACAACCTTTATTTTCCCACTTTTGAAATCATTTAGAAGTTTCTCTCTTTCTACTTTCGGAGTTGCACCTGTAACAATAGCAGCGGAAACTCCTTTTATCTTTAACTTCTCAACAAGGTTCTCAGCTTCTTCAACAAAGCGAGTAAAAACTAATACTCCTTTGCGTGGTACCCCATTCTTAGGCTTCAACACCCGCAAGGTCGTAGTGGTGAGCTTATCGAAAAAACCGCTCCTTTCATATTCGAGTTTCAAAGACTTCTCGTCATAGTCTGCACCAGTTGAGTTACTTCTGACATTCTCTATATTGATTGCCGTTAAGTCGTAATACTTTAAGTTTGCCAAATACCCTTTTGCAAGTAAATCTGATGTTTGACAGATGTATAAAACCTCGCTAAAAATGCGTGGTCGTGTACGAGTGAGAAATTTCAGCATTGAGCCATTCATATACGAACTAAGACGATATGGTGTTGCTGTTAATCCTACGACCTGCCTATCTTCTGAGTTTATGAATTTCTCATACATACCACTTCTGCTATTAACAACATGAACCTCATCTATAAGCACATACTTGAAATGCTTGAAATCATTCATGTGATTCATTACGCTTCCGATAGTGGCAAAGGTGATTCTGTTGATATCCTTACAACCGACAGAAGCAGAATAGCAAGCGCAATCAAGTATTCCATAACTCTGTAGCTTTTCAAAGTTCTGCATCAGGATTTCAGCACTTGGTTGCAGAACAACTAAAGGGGCGTTTAGACGAGAAGCAATATCAGCAATAATGAGAGACTTTCCTGACCCGGTAGGGCAAATCAATATTCCATTTCTTTTTGTCTTAGTGCTAAAAGCCAATATTGCAGCATCACTTGCTTTTTTCTGATAACATCTTAGCTGATATTTCATAATCCTCTTTCCAATAGCATTTATATCCCTTAAATTTGCGCTTACCTATAGGTCTTCCTGAATTACAACAACCAGACACGGTATGTCTGTTAAAGCCATCTTCTTCAACTTCTTTTAAAGACAGATATATCTTAACAGCTCCATCTGTGGAAATAATAACAACAGGTTTTCTACAAGCATCTTGCATTTCTTTCTGATGCTGAATACATCTCTTACTCGTTTTTTGAATGTGAGAAATATTCCTACGAACCATATCGAAATTCATATTCTCCTTTGTCGTACACCATCTTAAATTTTCGGCTTTATTGTCCAATCTGTCTCCATTTATATGGTCTACAACAGGGTTGCCATGTGAATTTTCGACAAACGCTTCTGCAACTAATCTGTGGACAAGAAGCCTTTTGCAGTGACAATCTTTTGATAATCCAACAGTAAGATAACCATGTCTGCCATAAGAGAGGGTCATTAGACTTCCTTTGCAAAAGGTAGGAGAGCCTTTTTTACCTTTTCTATATCTATCCACAGACCGTATTTCCCCAAGACTACTAACCTGATATAATCCCTCATATCCAACTATATCTTTCCAAACACTTTTCATACTTCATTGCTCTTAGTGTGTAAAAGTGGTGCGGAGTTTCACCGCACCGATTATCGTTAGTTATTCGTCTTCATCATCGCCAAATGGCAAATCATCATCTCCCTGTACTTCACTTTCATTAATTGCAGGCTTTTCAACCTCTGGGAATTCAATCCCGAAAAGTTCTTTCATAGCTTCTCGGTTTACATCCTCCTGTGACCAAAGACCACCGCGATCCCAGTCTGGTATCTTCTGTGTTTTAACGAGCTTCATTTCTCCGTCTACCCACGAGTAGAACAGGAAGTATCCATTGAGAGCGATACGAACCGTCTCAGTGGAAGACAATTTGATGTCTGTCGTTCCCTCTTTTACTCTTGCAGCCAAATCAGCAATTTCAAGCAAGATAGAATTGTATGCTTCCTCTGCGTTCTTCTTCATAGCCTTGATAGCTTCAAGGGTTTCTTGCAACTCCTGCTTACGCTTAGGAACATCATTCTCCTCTTTCAAACAATACTCCTCACGTATCATTGCAATTTCGTGAGCATCATACTGACGAGTTGCCAATTCTCCTTCTGGGAACAAACAATTGAATTTTTCACGAAATACTTTCAATACTTCTTTTGAAGACTTGGCGCCTTTGCAAAGCACCATAACATCCTTAAATTCTTCTTTTGCTTTGTCGTCCAACACAAAGTCAATCTTTGCTGGGCGATACTCTTTTAAATCTGCGAGCATAATCTAATTTTGATTTATAAAAATTCTTTATTATTTTCTATTTGCTGCTGTGCATAAAACAGCATTTCGGACTCGTGGGGGTTTGGTAAATATAAGCCGCATTCTGACGCACTCCAATTACGGAATCTTTCGATTGCAGTTGTCATTTCTCCTTTGTCCAATTCTGTCGTGCTTCTTAAATAGGTTACTTGCTGTCCTCGCTTGTTAGTTCTCGTTCTCTCGAATATATCCTTATTGCATTTCTTCTTAAAGAAGTCATACTTGACTTGCTCTATTGGTAAGCCAAATTCTGAACCGAAGAAACCTAATAACACGTGGCAATATGAATTCTGCGCCAACGAACGAGTAGTTAACTTATTCTTCAATTCAACATAGGCTTTCTTTCGTTCCATGTCATTACATTTCTCCTTAAACTTTTGCAAGTCATATTCGTTCGAGAGATTATACAGAGCCATTTTTAACCAACTTATAATTTGCGAAGTGAACTGGCCTGCCAGTGATACGACTGACAGACTTTATAGTTTCTGTAATGATGTTATACCCATCATTACGCAAGTCAGAGATACGAGCACCAAGACGATAACATCCATACTCTCGTAAAGCAGTAAGAGGCTCTATACTACCAAACTTTTTCAAGTGGTCGAGTATAACTTTCTTTTGGGATAACTTTTCTTCCATATCTTAGAAAGGTAAATCATCTTCGTTTTGCGAAGCTACATTGCCTTGCTGACTTTGGCTCTGTTCATTCGTGCTATTTTGCACCCCTTGCGAAGTAGCAGGCTGGCTATTACTTGGTTGCTGATAGTTTCCGTTTTGTCTTTGATATGGAACAATGTCGTATCCTACAACTGACGTGAAGTAATCTTTCTTTCCATCTTTCTCGAAAGGTCTACCATTCAAAGCAAAGGAAATTGTAACCATATCACCAGCTTTAAAACTGTCTAACTTTGGAACATTTCGCATTACAAAGTCAAAGGCTGGATAGTTCTCAAACTTTTGCCCTGTCATAGGGTCATAGTGTGATGCATCAAGCACAATACGCCTCTTTGTAAAAACACCATTATTCTTTGTAGGAACATCAACAGTATTCTCTATCAAAAGAATTTTTCCGCTTATTTGATTTGCCATATTATTCTTCGTTGAAAATCTTTTTATTTGTTATCAAACTCCTATTATCTTCAAGGAACTCACAAAATCGCTCGCAAATTTCTTTCAGTAATACTTTGCTTTGCTCGTGGTTATACTGGTATACTTCTGGGTATTGCACTCCTGTAATGAGAGGTGTTCGACTGGTACCACCTTTCAAGGCGTATGCAGTGAACTCAAAAGAGTTAATCTCAGTGCACATTCCACTTTCAATGAGAGTGTATGGATATGCGTGTCTTTGCCAATACTTAGCATACTTACCGAATTCATACCGAGAAGTGGTCTTTAAGTCATAGACCTTATTCTCTCGCAATTCGTCTATATAGCCGTATAGTTCAACTTTGCCAAACTTTGTGTCAATAGTAGCTGATGTAAATACTTGGCTTAAAGAGCCTTTGAAATACTCGGCTACAGACTTACAGAAAGGTATGTCAAATAAGAACTCGAAACAATCACATGCAGCATATATAAATGTCGATGTAGCTTTCTTACATAGAGCTTCGCAGTGAGGTAAATCATGTTCTGGGATTATTGGAATTATCCCATCCAACTTATTAGCAATGCGGACATGGTTCTTATTCCGTGCATTAAACAAATCTGTCCCACTTGTTATAGTTTTGATAATAACGTTATCATTCTCACTTCTCCTGTTATGGATAAGACAATCGATAACCTCGTTGAAAGCCGTGCCTTTCGATGCAGCTTCTGACGGCTCATGTGGCACTCGGTTAATAGCATCTAATAACTCTTGCTTTAGAAGAGCGTCCACTTCTTCTTGTGAGAAGTGGAGCGTATCTTCTAATTCAGAGTAATTCTTATGCCATTTACCTTCTTCGTCTTGATAGAAGTAATCCTCTGCTTGAGTGTCCAAATATGTTTGAAATCGGTCAAGCAGAGTAGCATAAAATCTGTACTTAGGCATACATCTTACTCTTTTTGTCAAACTTCAAACCCAGTTTTTCGCACTTTGCTTTGACGAGCAAACCAATCTTAAGTTTGCTATCCCAAATTTGCTTTGTTTCTGCAAAGGACTTACAGAAATCATTGGCAGTGCTCGCATCAACAATGGCTTCAACTTCTTCCTTAGCAGACTCAATCAGTTCGTCATATTCCTTACGAATTTCTCTCTCGTTCTTTAAGTAGCCGTGGTAGCTATCAAAGATATTAGTAAGGAAACTGTTCTCTCCTGTAACAGATCCTTGTTCGTTAATGATTGTAGGAATTTCCATTGCATTTGGAAGATTACAAGTGTTCTTGGTGTATGCTTTTTCGCTCACACCCCAATAGACATAACGCTTCTCTCCGTAGGCTTGCATATATCCTACCAAGTCCAACTCCTTGATAAGGTCACCAACAGAACTACCACCCATTTCCGGACGGACAATCTTTTGCTCTCCATCTTTATCCTCACGTTCGTGAGCGATAAAAACAAGATTCTTACCCATCATGCTCACCTGCTTCAAGAAATTGATAAACATATTCTTTCTTGCTCCAAACCCTTGAAGTGAAAGACTACCATCACGCTTTGCCATCTTGGGTTCGTTCTTGATGATGTAAGCTGACATAAAGTCAAGTGCTTTACCTGCTGTATCAATAACGATTGTCTTATACTCAGACAAGTCTTCGTTGAGAGCAGCGATAACATCGTCCCATTTTTCAACTTGCAGTGTTGGGACTTGGAAAGCTCCATTTACACGTTGTACACCGCCATCGAAATCCAATAAGACTGGACTGGGCGCAGACAGACCTAGCGTTGATTTACCCATACCAGGTGCTCCATAGATAAGCACCTTAATTGTGGAGTTAATAGCCAACTCCGAAGGCTTCTTAAATAAACTCATTACTCTTAGTGTGTTTTATTAAACAAATTATTATTATTTGCATACTGAATAAATTCAGACTTTTCATGTATTCCCAATTTCAAGTAAACCGACTTGATATGATTCTTTACAGTATAAGGAGAGATATACAACTGTTCTGCAATTTCTTCCTTACTTACACCTTTGTAAACAAGTTTCATTACTCGTAATTCTTGTTCAGACAATTTGGAGTTGAACTTAGGGGAACATATAACTCCCTCGTGCTTACACTCACCTCTTAAAGGACAATCGACCTTTTCGAAGTGATATCTACCACTTGTATCAATATCAGATGATGTACAATCCAATTTCCCAAAATTACATTTGCAAAATCTTCTAACCATCAAATATTGATAATAAGGGACATTTGCGCTACTTCTTGAATATTCCTTAGAGAGTGCTTTATAAGCAGCAGGGTAACATTCTCTAATTTGTCCCAAAATAGAACCTATAAGTCCAGTGTTAGACTCGTTTACAATTTGATTTTTACCATCTTCGGATTTACACCAAAGTTCTCCGTCGAATATATAGAATTCTACTTCGCCCATAACTCTTCTGCTGGTATTCCTGTAAGCTCTACAAGTACACTAATGTGTTTGTCGTTAGCTGGTTTCATTCCATAGAATATCCAATTTCTAACAGTAGTGGAAGAAACACCAGTCTTTGCAACAATCGAATTTACAAAATTTGTTTTAGGGCATTCTGCATCAGGTAACCCTTCATAGTAGCCCCGTAGGGTCATTTTTTCTTTGTTTTTCTCCATACTATTGTTTATTTCAAATACTTTTTATATTTTTGCATTGTTGTTATTTATATTGTAATGCAAAGGTAATAAATATATTTAGATTAATCTAAGATTAGTCTAAATATATATACCAACTTAACATTAATTAAGAAATGAACGAAGTACAGGATAGGTTAAACAAATTTATTGCATACGTTGGATTAAGCGTATCGCAATTTGAACAGACTACAGGCTTGGGAAATGGCTTTGTATCTAACACAAATGCAAGAATGCGCAATAGTTCAAAAAAGCTCATCTTGGCAAGATTTCCAGAACTTGATATTGATTGGCTTATGAGGGGAAAGGGAGAAATGATTAAGCCTAATACAAACATTATAAATTCATCTGGTAACAATTCGGCAAATGCTATAAATGGGAACGCTACAATAATATCAACTTCACAAAAAAGGTACAAAGAACAGATTTCAAAAGAGAACGATGGAATAGTATCTGAAACAAATGAAATCTTAAATAATATACATATAGGTGATTTGTTCAAAGAAGCAACTTCTGCTATTATAAACAACGATGATAGTATGAGAGAGTATCCTATCGGAGCAATAATTATTCTGAAGAGATTAACAGATGATAACAACATCATCTGGGGAAACAATTACTATATAGAAACGTGTGACTATAAAATAATAAGGCGTGTACAAAAAAACAATGACAAGCAGATAACAGCTTATAGTTCTAACGAAAAAACAAATCAGGATGGCACATTAATACACTCTCCTATAATAATTCCTAAAAAATCAATTATTAGCATAAGCTCAGTGCTTGGATATATAAAAAAAGAAGAAAACAATAACATAGTTTTATGAAACAGATAAAATCATCAGGTAAGCAATCAGCTAATTCAGTAAATGGTAGTAGCACACAAATAACAGGGCATAGCACTACTGTAAACAATTATTCTATGAATGAAAACCTTGAAGATTTTTATAAATCAAGTCATATAAAAGCAATAGATATAATAAAAAGTCAAAGGTTAGTAATTAGTAAGTTACAACATCAAATTGATAGAATGCAGGACCAAATTGACTCTACGCAAGAGATAAAAAACAAACTTGTAGTATTGTTAATGAAACTTTTGGGGGAAAAATGATATGCGGCTAAATTCACCTGAAGCAACAGAGATAAACAAAAGATTCTTCTTAGTAATAGATTACCTTGTAAAGAAAAAAATAATACGAGGGCTTAATACATTTACAAAGATGCATAATATAAATTACTGGAATCTTTGTACTGTAAAAAATGAGCCAGAACGTAGAGTTCTAAAGGTTGAATATATAGCATACCTTGCGAAAGACTTCAACATATCGCTAGAATATATACTATTTGGCGATACCCCTATGCGAAAAGAATAAGATAAAAACCTACATAACATACTTGTTCTATTCAAAGCAGAAATAATATAGCTATTCTCCAGTGAGAATGAGTTTCGAGACCCGGACACCCACGATGTGTTTCGGGTCTTGCGTTTTTAAGGTATTGGCTCATATATAAAACGCAAAAAGCCCCACTATCCATCACGGACGGTGGGGCTTACTACATATAATTATGAATTGAAAAGAGTTTTTATATATCTGTCCAATATCTGTCCAAGAATTGGACTATTTTTGGACTATTTTAGTTCTGTTTAGTCAAAGCAAGTTCTTTTGCGAGTTTGTTAAGTTTCGATAGGCTGATGCCTAACGTTTTGGCAAGGTCTATGTTTCGTGTGGTTGAGTAGCTGCTTTTTAGATATTCCATTTGAGCCTCGCTGAATTGCAATGGTTGGAACGGCTTGCGATGGTGGTTCATTTCGGCACGGTCGGCTTCCAACTGTATGGTGGGGTTTAGGCTTAGAGCCTCTTTGCCACTTTGGTTTATGCTTTGCTCCGACACTATTTTTGTTTCTATAATGTTTAGGGCAAGGCGACAGTTGGGGTCGTCGTCTAATCTGATGTTGGAACAATCTCTACAAAGCACGTCCGTAAGATTGTCCCACGCTGTAAACACTCCGTCCAGTCGGGCAGCTCTGTATGTTTCTTTGAAATTTATGGGTGGAATAGACGGCAATTCTTTTATGAACCTATCGAATAGCGTAACACAGTAGTGCAGCATTTCGTAGGTACATAGAATGTACGATTTCAGTTCGCTACCATCAATATTTCTTTTGTCCAACACTTGTTTAATGGCAAGTCTGAAACGAAATACATCGGGTTTCAGTCGTTCTTCCAAATCGTCTAAATAGTCCATATAGAACTGACGTTTGTCCATTTGACTATTTCTCATATCTGCCATATTTTGGCGGTCGAAATTGTTATATCTCTTCACTGCCAAGCGTGCGTTGTGCCTTGCCTTTCCTCTGTATTGATTTGTTTTGGAAAGCAAGTTTATGGTGTCGAGCATAACGGTTTGCGCAACGCTGTTTGCTCCGCCTATTATTACGTGGAATAGGGCAGAAATGTGGTTTAGCGTTTCACGATTCTGTTGCCACGCTTGCGCCAAATCTGTTTGCTTTATTCCTGTGAAAGGGGTTTGCGGTTTAAATATGTTCATTATACTTCCTCTTTAAAGCGTCCACCGACCGTTTAAAGAATCGGTAGACAGTTTCCTCGCCATATTTGGCTACTAATATTCTATATTGCTCTATTGTCATATTGTTCTGTGTTTTTACATCTATGGATATACGCTTGTACATCTAGGGATATACGAGCGTATATCTATGGATACAGATTTGCGTGCCTATTCTTTGGTTACTCTTTCCCACGCCTCTTTTCCAAACACTTGCCAAGTGTCGCCACTGAACTGCACCAGCACGGTGCCTATGGTGGCTATCAGTCTGCCCTCCGTACAGCTACGATACAGCTTAACGTATGGCTTTCCATTCTCGCCCTTGTCAATACTTTCAACACACGGCAGGCGAAATATGTCATTAAGGTTTCGCCCATCAAAAGTTATGCTTTGTTTAAATTTCATCGTTGTTTTTCCAATGCTAAAAAGTTAATAATCGTGGGTATAAGGCTTATTATCATTCCTATAAAAGGAAGATAAACGTCTTTGTAATGATGGTGCGATATTGCACCCATTAGGGTAACTTCCCACATAATGGTTATGAATGTCCACAACCAAAAGTTCAGTTTTGTTCTATTCATTTCTGTAGTTCTTTAATTAGCGCATCGGCATACTTTACAGCTACCTTTGCCACTTCGTCTGCTTCCATTTGCCACGACTGTGCCATCAGTGTTTGCATATTGACAATGGCAGCGTTAATTCTTACTTTATCCCAATCTGTAGACTGGCTATCTGCTCTCTCCAGTTCTTCGGGTTTGTGTATCCACACATCGCCCTCGTTGCCCTCGAAATCGAGGTCCACCATGCCTGATTTAAGGTCGTCGAGCGTGGAGTATAAGCCTACAACGGTCATTGGAAACCGTGTGTGTTTTTCCTGCACACGGTCGCCAATTCTTAGTTCTGTTATGTTCATTCTTTTATTTCTTCGTGGTAGTTGTACAATACTTCCTTTATACGTTTAGCAGCCTCTTCGGCTTGTTCTTTCGTGCGAAAGTAGTTACCAAACTTATACCTATTTGCATCAGTAATAAGACCACCCTCTTTATCTTCTATTGGGATTCCTTGAGTGCCAAGATGATAATATTCTTCCCCTACATCTGCTCGCCACAGTAGCTTCTCCACTCTCTTCTCTTCGGCATTCCATCGCAAGTCTTGCTCTTTCATTTTATCGAAGAGCAGCTGTTTTTCTTCTTCGGTGGCGTGGCGAAAAGAATGTATATTCCACCCAGAGTTATAGTTATGTGCCGTATTAAAATGCGAGCTAAAACTTTCCGATGAGGAACCCTCTTTGTATATCAACATTAAATCGTCGTGTAGAGAGTGTAATACATCTCCGTCCTCGAAATCTTTTTCGAATATTACTATCCCGTCTTTAATAGTCGCCTTGCAACCATCGGGGATAGCACACATATCCCCTGCGTTGAATTTTACTTCCATTTCTGTTGTCCTTTATTTATTTTGTTTTTAATATATTCCTTCCTGCTTATAATTTAATAATTTCACTTTCCTCCATCGTATCAAGAGGAGACCATTCAAGTTCTGTTTCCTTGCTCATTTCGTAATCGTCGCCGAATTCATCGTCCCATACTTTGTAATATTGGTTCCATACATTAAGAGCCAGGTGACCATTACGTTTGACAACACAAGTAAGTGTGTCGTTTTCGTTCTTAAGGTTTGGAAGCTCCTCTTTTGAATTGTGCCACCTAAAAGTTGTTCCATTTTCAATAATTTTTCTTTCCATATTTTTACTTTTCTTTTAATTGTTATTATCTTAATTCTAATTCTGCGTTGCATTCATTTGAATAGTCAAAGAGCATACTCGCAATAATGATGCGTATATCGTCATTTACAACAAACTCATTTACGCCTTTAGGCGAGTTGTTTGTCATCTTAACAGACGCAATGTTAAGAAAATCCATTGCCTGCTTTAGAGTTTGAAGATACTTAGCAAAGATGTAAGCATTTCCCACCATAATGACGGCATCGTTTGCAATAACTTTCTTACCCGTTCTCTTTGTCTTCTCGTGTTCCATCTCTCCAGTGCCATCGCATATAGGGCAATCCATCAAGCGTTCGTGAGTGTGCAAGTGGTTGTCAGTGTATTCCCAATACACTTCACCACTTCCATCGCATTCCTCACATTTTACATCGTCTTGTATTACAACTTCTTCATCAACCAAAGGACACGCCTCTAATGCTTTGCTTAATGCCTTAATGGTGATAGTCTTTTCACAAGGATATTCTAAGTTAGGCATTGGCAAACTCTCCTTAATATATTCGCCAACAAGAATTTCGGGATTTACCCTAATAAGAGTATACCCATCAGTACTCCATACCTCGTTGTACCTTGGGTTAAAAAACGGATAGGAACGCAACCCACTTTTATCACAGAACATATCTAACAGTTCCGCTTCATTCTTAATCTTCATAATTCTGCTATTTGTTTTTTAATATTTAATGCCCTATTTCATTCACACAAACCGTGATAAAGGCTCATACAACTATATCCTCCCTCTGACTCAAACATATCCAGTTCTGTGTCATTTCGGTTTACATATTTGAACACCTCCTGTACTGTGGGGTATTCGCTGTTGGCGCAGAAACGTTTAGGAATGTATGTAGGTGGAAAGAAAGACGAACCTCTTTCTGTTTCATCTTTCATTCGTTGTTCAGCATCTATTAGCCGTTTTCTTGCCCATTCATCTTTTGAAATCAACTGTACTTCACGCTTTCTACACATAATGCAAGGAAAGCAACCAACACGTGAAAAACCACGTTCGTACAAAGGATTTGGTCGTTGGTCATTAGCAAGTATGTAGTCTATCACCTCCTGTGCTGTCCAATGGAATATGGGACGTAGCACGCTTGCATCGTGTGTCTTGCACCATTCCAACACCGCTTTCTTATGATACAACCCTTTCACTTCGTCATTGAAGTATTCTTTGAAATATGAACACTCAACATCATAGCCTGCACGTGCCTTACTTTCTTTAGCTCTAATTCCTTGAATAATGATAAAACTCTCATCTTGTGAGAGAATATAATCTATCATTGGTATTATTTTCAGTTCAGAAGTACAGAACCTTGCCATTGTAGAAGGGAAACGACCTTTCTTAATAGACATATCCACAAAGTCTTTATACTTCCTGCTTTTGAGCGTAATAAGTTCTACGCCTAATTGGCTGCAGACATTGTGAATATGCGTGTAAGTCTCTTCGTGCTCCCAACCTGTGTCGGAAAAACATGCAACCACTTTTTCATTGCCGTAGTCATTTACCGCCTTGATAAGGCAAGCCTGACTATCCTTGCCTCCGCTAAATTGTACTAATATCTTCATTCTTAATCAATCAATTCAAAACTATATGCTGCCACGAATGGCTTACTCTCCCACGTGCCTTTGCCACTGATTTTATCAATTAAGTCTGCGTAGGCTCTTTGAGGAGAAGAGAAAAATTTAAGAATATTGTCATACATCCGTCCCACTTTACGCTTGACAGCGAAAAAGTAAGCATCCTCTCCAATAATTGAAAATGATTCAATAAATATTATACCTTCCTTAAGGCAATCTTCTTCAGAAATATCTTGCAAGCGTTCAAGCTTTATATCTGTAATCCTGATATGGTGGGGCATTAAGTTGCCCCTGACGAACATTTTATTCGTCCATCCAGCCTTAAATTCTCTATTTATAGAACCATCTGCATTTATTATAATATCGCTGTACTCCGCCATACATTCTATAATATCCTTATAAGGTTGCGCAATCGCAACAATATCTCCGACTTTGTAAGGCAGGTGCTTTACAGTTTCTTCCCAATTACCAAGCGGTATATTATCTCTTAGTACTCGCCTTGTCATTGTCTTCTGGCCAGCAAGCACCGCCTGCGTGAGGCAGTACTTATCATTAAACATTATCTTCTTCATCTCTTTTCATAATAAAATTTGTTATATAAAATTCTGCATTATCTTTATACAAAGGGTTCTTAGTTAATATTGAGCACGCATTACCAATCTTATATTTTAAGTACTCCTCAACATCATTCATATCATAATCATCATCATACCAATCATCATTATCATAATCATGACAATTATCGATTTCTACCTCTAATTCTACTTTTACTTTCATACTGTACCTCCTTTCATCATTTCGGGATTATCATGGATATTGCTGACTACGTGTACATCGTAATCCCTCATTATAGCTCCGATGTCAACGAGATACGTTGCCTTGGAACTTAATTCATCTTTAAACCTAAATGAGCCATTGAACCATATAACTACAGCTTTTAGATTATTGTCAATGGTTACAATATCCCCCTCAAAGATTTTCTTTCCGTTCTTATCGGTTAAGCCAGTGTATTGTCCGATGGTGTCGGGGGTTACACGGTCTCTTTTCGACATTTCGGTACACTCGCAGCCAAAAGACGACAATTTATATCTAAATATGGCTACGTCTCCGTTTTCGTATTGAAGCAAGTCACCATATATCCACTTGCCATTATATTCTAATTTGCCTCTGAATAATATTTCTCTTTCCATGTTACTTTTCTTCTTTTAGTTCCTTAAATACTCCATACCCTTCACTTCCATGCAGCAAGTTGTTGAAATGCTTGCAGATAACACTGGTCTGACATACGTCTTCATCGTTCAAATCGCACTTGTCGCAATCGACTTCTTCGCTTGTTTCGAGAAAGATGTACTGCTTATCGTTTATTGTTATTCCGTTCATAACTATTAGGTGTCGTTTTGTTAATTGTTTAACTTTTACGACTTAAAAAACTTAAATTGTTTGTTTCATTATTTATTAATTTCTATCTTTGCATCGCAAATTGTTCATGGGAGGCATCCTCCTTTCGGTGAGCTACCAAAAATCACCGTCCTCGTCTCGCAAAAAGAGATTAAGCCTGCAATCCTGTAAGTTGTGGGCTTTTTTGTTGCACTTTGGTAGAGTGCAACGAGCGTTCCAATACAGGTTGGACGCAAACAAGAAAGGAGGTGTTTTGAATGAGCAATTTGCAAGAAGACGGCTTGATTAGAATCTTTTGCCGTTACATCGTAAAGAATGGGAAGCGTATCTATCCTAAGAATAGTCAGTTTTTCTCTTTCTTGGTGAAACCAAAAGTAGGTTAAGCCAATCTTCGGGAGTGCTTACAGGGCACTCTTTTCTTTTACAATCCCAATGCTTGTTTAATTCGTTTCTTGTAGTCCTCGTTGGCTGTATGCTTGGCTTCTTCTAAAGATCTACAAGCAGAGAGTGGAATTTCCTTTCCATTAAAGCGTAACAACCATATTCCGAAATTGTCGATGTTATATCTACCAATAGGGGTAGCTGCATGTATGAAAGGCGCATACCCTTTCCACTCCAATTCAGGCATATTCTCCACCACGCTCTCACGCCCTGCGTTGAAAGCCGCCTTGATGTCGTTTTCTTGATACAAAGGCATGTTAGGAAACTTGCCATCTTTAAAGTATATGGCGTTCTCTTTTGCCTTTGTAAGATATTCTTCTGCTAAATCTTTCTTTTCTTTCATATTGATTTGCTTTTTATTATGTAAATAAATCAAGTTGCTTTACAATTTTTCCGCTATTAGTCTTGTACTCTCCAAGACACTCCTTCTTAAATCTTTCCTCCATAGCATCGAAATAACCTTTGTCTATTTCGCAGCCATAAAAGTCAAAATCTAATCTATATGCAGCTATTCTACTGCTTCCACTACCTACATGAGTGTCAAGAATCTTGTCACCAGCTATTGCAAAAGTGTTTAGCAAATAAGCGTATAACTCTATAGGTTTTTGTGCTGGATGAATTTTATCACCAGTCCTATTATCGAATCTGAATAGTTTTGATGGTAAATTAAAAGACGTCCATGCGAATTCAACTTGCGAAAAGTTTCCCCATGGTTGAATTTTATCCCAACATATAAAACACCTTGTTGGAGGCAGATCAAAATAGTTACCTCCCCAGATTATTTGATTCTTGCTTACTCTAAATAACTCTTTAAAGTAATCTTTCCCTGGCGCAACATCCCAATTGTCTATACGACATTTATTAAAGATTCTGCTTTTTAGTTTGCCACTTCCATAGGAACTATTCTTAGGCAATCCGTATGGAGGATCTACAATTGCCAAATCAAAAAATCTATCTGGTATAAATCTTAAATATTCAACACAATCGATATTATAGATTTTACTAACACTCATTAATCTAAACTTTCAAAGTAAACACATGTTCCAGTTTCTTCTCGATACTCAACAGGCACCCACCACAGCGGAGCGTCTGGAGGGTCAGGCAAGTATCTCTTGCACTGGTTACGGAGTTTACAAACTACACCAAAACAATAGGCGTAATCATTTTTAATTTCGTTGTTCATAAGTTTTTAGTTTCTAAAGGATTTTTCGTTCCCAAAGTTTATGATATGTGCCATCTCTCTTAATCTATCTGCAAAGCGTTCATCATAATAACCTGAGATTTCGTTAGCTGAGAGGTTTGATGTTGAGATAGTGCAGAACTGTTCTTGATATCGATACATCATGATATCTGTAACAGCAGTGATGATATCTCCGTAGTTCATACTCTCACGTGGCTCTGCTCCAAGGTCATCAATACATAGGACTTCCACATTTCGTAAGAACTTGTATTCTCCCACAGCTTGAATATTTTCCTTTGTTGGGTTATTATATGCTTTTGCAAGTAATACTAACTCTTTTGCAGTGATGATTCTAAAGCTTGTGTAAGGTAGTTCGTGCATTTTGCTTTCAGGTGTATATGTACTATCAGAGTGAACATAAGCATATAAGGCTTTAAGTGCATACACCATGGTTGTCTTTCCATTACCTTTGTTACCAGACAAGAATAAGCCAAATTTACTATCGTTTGACACCAGCCATTGTGATATTTCCCATATATGCTGTTTGTATTCATCAGTTGCATTGAACGTTCTCATACGTGCAGTAACCTCGGCTCTACATGAAGCATATAACATAGTATAAACTTGTTCCGCCGTGTAAGGTAGTCTAAAACGTTTCGGAATATGTTTTCTTTGCATCAGCTTTGAGTATATTTCCTCTACGTCCAGCTTTACTGTCGGATCTAACTTTATCATTGCTTACTATTCTTAACCAGTTATTAAAATGTCTTTTTGCATCAGAGAGGTCTTCATGTTTCATTTTCCCATCAGCGATACATTGTAATTTGAATTCATCAAGCTTTGCTCTTAACTCTTCTGCTGTCATGTGATGCAATGCTTGTAGGTTATCAATCCAAACCTCAGCAGACTTTAATTCGTTTATCTCATCGTCAAGTGTGAGTGCTTCTGATGCAGGCTCCTTATTAATGATGTTTACTTTGCTTATATGAGTTATTGCTTCTTCGGCATCTTTCTCAAGGCAACTAAACTCATTGACACTGGCACTACGCTTACAAGTTCTATTAATATTCACATACCTTTCTTGAATACCTTTGGAGGTAAGAATACGATTGTTTTCAAAAAGATTTTTATTGAATAGTCCAACTGTCAGACAGCAATTAATAACCTCTTGTATATACTGTTCATCGTAATTAGACAACTCTGAGATAACAAATGGCAGCTCTTCATCCCACTTTGTGTAATACCCATCGCGGTAGATGATACAGAGTAGGAGGGTATACACCGTTATAGCTTTACCACCTTGATAGCGTATTAGCTTTCTAATCTTGATGTCTTGAAAGAAATCAATATCGAAAGGGAAATATTCAAGACCTTGTTTTATAACACGACCCATATATTATAAATAATACTTTAAGTAGTTATCGACTTCATTGATAAAGTCTTCAAGAGAGTGACAAACTACGTATTTATATTCTCCTTTATCCGTTACGATTCGCTCCCATTCCTTTTGTGAAGCACTTTGTCTTCCTGAAGCAGTCTTCATTTCAATAAGTAATGCACCATAGAAACGATTAGGAGCAAGGAGTATTAAATCAGCAACTCCAGCCACAACGCCCTCAGCTTTTAGTTTTGCACCAGTAAGCGCATCACGTTTACCACCATTAGGGACTGCAAATAGTCTTCCTTTTAGTTTCCTGTGTTTGAGGTTGAACCACCGCACACAAGAACATTGTATGCGGTGTTCCTCATCAGAAGGACGCTTGCGCTTTGTAGCTACTTGCGCAGCTACTAATTCTTCAAGTGTCATTAGTATTTACTCGTCTATGATAACAATTTCAGGTGCAATCTCTTTTATAGAAGCGATTTGCTCGTCTATAACTTTATCTCTCAGTTCCTCTATGGTCTCCTTTGCGCCAGGAGATAGAAGAACAAACTGTACCTGTCTGCCATCTACCTGCGCAAATGTTTCCACTTCAATGGAATCTGCTGAGAAACCTTTGAAGATAGGTAACTTCACTGTAAACTTTTCTGGGAGGTTGCTGTTTACTACTTGTGAGAAGTTATCCGCATGACTACCATTCTCCTGTAACTGCTTATCTAATTTGTTGTTAATGGAAGCAGTGAAATTCATCAGTGTTGCCACTAACTTCATATTCTCACTTCTGTCAGCGAAGAATGAACGGTTCATCTTACAGAACATTCCCAACTCGTTAGGTGTCCAAATCTTATTGCTATTGATACCAAAAGCCTCAAAAGCTGGATGTACTTGCAGTTTACCTCCAATAGTCCCACGCTTGTATGCATCAGACTCGTTAATGATGAGCGTTATACTTACCTGCTCTCGATTAACAATAATGTGAGCATTGTCAATATTGATAAGTTCTACACGCTTTTCAAGAAAACGAGCAACACTATCAATGTTGCCATAAAGACTAACAGGAATTGGAGCTTTCTCTGGAAGCTTTTCAGGAGCTTCCCCTTCACGAATAACCAACTCTTTGATACCATTCTCCAAATTGATTTGAAATTTTTGTTCTTCCATTTTTCTTAATATTAAAAGAATTATACTAATTTGCTTATGCTTCAGTACCAGTCTTTGCTGGTGTGTCGTTACCAGCCGTTGGCATCGTATGGAACAACGTTGGTTGCAACTCATCTGCAGTAGACGGACGTTCTTCGACAAGATCGCCATCAGAGTTGTAATAAGCAGTTCGTCTTGTGTCTCTGTCTACAAAGGCGTAACACTGCTCTTTCACCATTTCTGCTTTTTGCTTAATGTTATCGACCATTTCTTTTCTGTCTTCCTTAAGCGGTTTGAGCATTTCCTTATAATGTTCCTTTGCTACCTTCAGCTCCTCTTCAATGTCTTGAATTTTAATTGAGAGATTTGCAAGGTTCTCTTTATGTTGCTGCAATTCTTCTGGAGAGTAAGATTTCATGTAGAATTTCTCCTCAACCTTATCGCAATTGTCTTTTAAGAACCTCATGCGTTCAGCAGGGTTCCTGTACTCTTTTCCTAATTCGCTTTGCATAGTGATGAGTATTTATTTGTTTATGAGTTCTTAAAACTATTGATTTATTTGTTTCTTAAGTTCTATACTGAGCTTAAGCCTTGCAGTGTTAACAGCTGGAATAGGAACCTGCTTACCACGTAGGTAAGACATCCTTTCCTTTGTTTTAACTACCTTAATGGTTGCAAAACCACGAAGTGAAACACTCTCACCCTTAATGAGTGACTTCTTAATAGACTTAAAAATAGCGTCATAAGCTTTTATAGCTTGTGAGCGTTTGAGGTTAGTTGTTGAAACAACCTCTGAAATGATTTCGTTCTTTGTCATTGTTTTTAATTATTAATATGGTGTTTTGTTGAATTCTATTTCCATTCCTTTATGTGCAGCAATTACATTCTTACCAGTCGCAGCCTTTATCCCTGTCACAAATTCAGACTCATTGCTATTAGCATTAGAAAGATGAATAAGAATAATGTTATTCACTTGTGATAGGTCGTTAGCTTGCAAAGTTTCTAAACACGTGTTATAACTCATGTGTGACTTGATGGTTCTTTCACGACGTACTGGAGAGATATGTCCTGTATCTGTGTTATGATCAAGAATATTCAAATCATAGTTACATTCTATCAGTACATTGTTTAGGCCAGGGAACTTGTATTTAAGATAATATGTATCTGTTGCAAATAAGACAGTCCCACATTCTTCGTGTCTGATAAGATAACCAAAAGGTTCTTCTGCATCATGTTGTACATCGAAAGGTATAATGTCAAATCCGCCTAAGCTGAATCGAGAGCCAGACTCACACTTCAATGGTAAGAAGTCTGCATAATTACTTGGGATAGTTCTGTGCATCGTTCCTTCTGACATTCTTACAGGTATTCTTGCTTCGAGATATTGCAAAACATACTTTGCGTGATCTCCGTGTTCATGTGTGATGCAACACCCAACAATCGAAGATAAATTAAAGCTTAATGCTTTCTTTACCTCCTGTAGATTAATACCAGCTTCAAGTATTAGCACCTCCCCAGTCTTTTCAGACTGGAGGAGGTAGCAGTTACCTTTGGAAGATGAACCTAAGATGTGCAGTTTCATAACTTAGTAGGCAGGGGCTTCTTCTTGAGTATCGGAAGTAGCAGTCTTATTTGGATTCTCTGGAAGTATCTCACCAGTGTTAGGGTCAACACCTTCAGGAACAGGCTCTGATATAGATTCACTTTGTTCATTCTCAAATGAGAGTGGCGTGCGATTGGCTGCTGATAACTTTTCAGCCTCCACCTGAGCTGTTACATCTTCAGCTGTATCTGTGATGTCAATGAAATCCTGTACTTCCTCAACAGTACGCATACCCATGGATAGCTCTGGTGCATAAACAGACGTCCAAAATGAAGCTGCTCTGTACATAAGCATCTGACGTGGCATTGTACGCCACTTAGACCCATTCTTAGTGTACCACCCTTCCTCGATAGCCATTCGCAGAGAAATAGGAGAGCCCTTCAATATATCTTTTCCACCTTTAGTGGTGGTATAAGCAATACATTCAATGTTCTCAATATTTGTGCCGTCGAATTCCTTTGTAACAGCCTCGTTTTTTTGATAGGACTTGCCGTTAGGACTGTTTACCCATTTCTTTTCATACTCAACGTAATTGAATTTACCCAGATTACCTTTCTCAACGAAGTCAAATTTCAGTGGTTCAAAGCGACCGCAGGTGTTGACAGTAGAAATAAGGAATTTGGAAGACCATGATGGGCGACCATAGATGATAACGAGGTTCTGCATAACCATAAGGGGTGACGCACCAATACGCGTAGCAATGTCAAGCGCAATGACACAGTTTGCTACTGCTTGTTCTTTTCCCACCTTGCTAATCTGATAATTGTCAGGAACGAGTGCAGAAGATGCGAAAAGTGAACTCATGCGCTGTACTACAGCAAACTGCTGAGGGTCAAAGAGATTTACGGCAGAGGTCTGTGGTGTAGCCTGCACTGCCATTAAGTTTTTGTTTTCTGTCATAATAATTTAAATTTATATATAAAACTATTTGATTACTAATTGTTTGTCTTGTGTTACCCGTAATAATATCATTTGAGACTGAATGCCCATATAGTGATTTACACTCTCTGCACCATCGATGAATACAGGCGCATATATATTGTAGAACTGACATAAGGTGTTGATTATATCAAGACCTGCGTTTACTTGTCCAGCAGTGTTAGTAACACCGTATGGAGTTCCATTCACAATTGGAATGCAAACTTCAAATTCGTTCCCTTCTTGCGTATAATCAAACAACTGGAATCTGACAGACTTAAACATAGCATTAATGCGCTGTTCGCAGTCTTCTATTCTCTTCTTAATGAAACTAACAGCCGTGTACTCTCGCTTCTCAAGTTCCGCAACCTGCTGTGCTAATTCACGTCCTCTGTTTTCAAGAGCTGCAATTTCATTCATAGCCTTATCGATGGTAGAACGATGACTCATACGTGTTTTAAGTTTCGTAAGAGAATCGTATAACGCATCTCGTTCTTTCTCTATTTGAACAACAGGGTTCTCTCCTGCTTCGGGTTTATTCAAAAGTTCTCTCAACTCTTTTACCTTTAAATCAAGGTTTTTCATTTCGCTTGTTGGGACTTCTAATGACGTAGGAGCCTGTACAAGAGGGTGGGTGTCAAGCTGCTGATATAGCTCTGCTATATCCTGTTCTATCCCCTTAACAGTTTCAGCAAACTTCTCATCAGATTCAATAGTAGACAACTCTTTTGTTAATAAGTCACGTTGCGCAGCAAGCGACTTGCCTTCGTTGTTGTTTGCACGGAGCTGTTCTGCCTTGTTCTGAGCAAAGATATTGTGAGCCTCTGTAATCTTATCTTCTGGTAGACGTTGACCGCAACAAGAACAAATGTCCGAACCATTATATTCTGAAGCGTTAATCGTTCTCCACTTCTCACGTAGGCTGTTTAATTTAACTTCTATGTCAGCCACCTGCTGTTTTAGAAGCGTACGTCGTGTTTCTACCTGTTTGCGGTCAATAGAAACTTGTGTTAGACGTTCGTGAGCCTCCTTAATCTTTCGTTCTATCTGTCTACGCTCTTCATTTGCAGTGTCAGCCTCCTTTCGCATACGGCTAAGCTCGTCTTGCTCCAGCTTTATACGCTGCATCTCCAAGTCGTGAATCTCTTTTGCTGTCTGTTTGTCTTTCTCCAGTTCAGCCTCGTTTCGCTTCTCGATATTTGTAACCTGTTCCGTGAGTGCAGCTATCTCTTTCTCTGTCTCGTCAATAGCTTGTTGCAAAGCATCCCAATTCTCAACTTCTGGCATCATCTTTTGTGTCTGGTCAATGCGAGGTTGTATTTCTGATAACTCAGTCTTCAAGCGTTTTTTTGTAGACGATATTTCTTTACGGAAGTCTGACAAGCTCTTTCCTTTGAGTTCGTCGAGTAGCTTCTTAAACTCCTCGTTGTCAGTAGCTATTTCCTCGTCTGGCTTTACACCAGCTATCTGCAACAACTGTTCACGCTGAAGCTGCCACTTCATCTTCTCTGTGAAATAACGAGGATTAGTAATCATCTTGAATACCGTTTCGTCGATGATATTTTCAGATACACGAGTTTTAAACTCGTGTACCTTAATAGGTACACCATTCCAGATGCACTCCGTGACATTACCTGAGAACACCTCTTCTACTTGACCACGAGGTTTAACCCACTGTTCTTTGTATTCACGCTTGAGTGTTAATTCCTCTCTATCAACAATCAAGATAGCCTCTACAGAGCACTCGCAGCGATGAAGAACGTTGTGCTGCTCGTCATAAGAGCGGAGTTCAAAATCCTTTCTGTCTTGAGAATCCTTACCAAAGAGCAACCAACAGAAAGCATCGAAGTGTCGAGATTTCCCAAGTCCATTATCTCCACAAATACTTGTAGGAGTATCAAGGTTGAACCTTGTGGTTCTCTCTTTTTCTCCCCTCCAGTTTCGGAGGGTGATTTCTTTAATTTTAATTTGTCTCATAGTTTATTGTTAGAATGATTTTATTTATTGTTATAAGTCTCTTCTCTCCAGTTTGGGTTATTCTTGACATACTGCAGAATAACATTCATTCTTTTTTTTAGTCTGGATAGCCCCGAGTCTTCTTTTATTCTTTCAATTTGTTTCATATATTTATTTCTTGAAGAATTCGGAAAACTTCTTTCCTCCGTATTCATTTTCTGTAAGAGTAATCATCTCCTGCACGGTATACTTCTCTTTATGTGGTTTTGGGAGTCTGTTCTCTATGAAATCTCTTGTACCAGCTGCGCACGCTCCTGTGATTGTCCTATATGCAGCAATAGCCTCTTCATAAGTAATCGTGTCATTTAAGGACATGTTCCTGTATACCGAGGTGTCTCGGTCGTTGATTTTAAAGATAAGGTCAGCACGTGCTTCTTGGAGTGTACGACCGTGTGCCCAGTGATTCTCACTATCTGTGACAAGATATAGTTGTTCGCTACTATTAAGTTTGTGAACTCGATATACATTCCCATGATGTGAGTCAATAGCTGTAAACATATCATCAACCTTAATATAGCTTCTATCATTCCATTCCCAGAAGATAGGCATATTTGAAACTCTACTTATAGCAGCTATTGCTTTAGAAGAAAGTTTCTTGTTAACTTTGACCTCTCCTGTAATGCCTGTGCCACGTAGGTAAAGATAGCCACCCACCGTTAGGTTATCGGGTAGTGCTGTAATGCCTGTGCCACGTAGGTCAAGATAGCCACCCACCGTTAGGTTATCGGGTAGTGCTGTAATGCCTGCACCACGTAGGTAAAGAGAGCCACCTACCGTTAGGTTATCGGGTAGTGCTGTAATGCCTGCACCACGTAGGTAAAGAGAGC
>ENA-OWNK01000251-OWNK01000251.1-metagenome-genome-assembly--contig:-NODE-251-length-26105-cov-4.737927_pt1 | contig 26105 bp, 19 predicted proteins | sample MGYA00245343_ERZ651121 | MGnify/ENA primary metagenome ERZ651121 (study PRJEB26857, sample SAMEA4031775) | metagenome | biome: human; feature: oral; material: saliva | place: Philippines | collected 2014... | reverse complement strand
AACAGTTGCAAACCGTGCGTACCCTCTTCTCCCGAATCTTCGATGAAGAGGATAGAAATAGAAACAGTAGAACTAAGCCCGATTCGGTTCAAAGTCACACGAGAATCACTGGGTTTTCCCCTGCAGTAGATCCCTTTTTCGAAAAAGAAAGTGCTAAGCGCCCCGAACCCAAATCCGACGACGATTTTTTCGACAATCGAGCTGCGCAAAACAAAGAAAAGAAGAACAAATCGGAAGAGGATAAGAGTGGCTATGCCCTCACTGATTTCGACTTTTAAGTAAACCACCACAATGGATAATGATTTTCAGCTCACCGTACGAAGAAAAACAACACCCGATGCCTCGAATCGCCCATCGGAGCGAATCGGCAAGGGAGAAGAAATCACCATTCGCGAAAAAAGTGGTATCATCTTCACGTTCAAAGATCAAATGAAGGTGAGTCTTTTTTGGAAGGCCGCCAAAAGTGTCGAACGTACTGCCCGAGATCTTGATCTTTGTCTCTTCTATCGCTCAACGGATGGGGGCTTGGGCGGTGTTTTCTCTGAAGAGTACCGCGAATTTCTCGATGATCTCGGTTCGTTAGACCGCTTTCCTTACATCCTCCACAGCGGCGATCGCATTTTGTCCACATTGACCGGAGAAGCTGTCGAAGAAATCCGCATCGAGAGGCTTGACAAAATCGAAATCGCTTGCATTTGTGTTGTCGACTACGAAGCCGCGTTGAATGGCCTGCCGGTTCTTTTCGACGATGCCCGGGCTTATGTTGAATTTTCCGCTTGCGAAGAAGACGGATATCATCGTTGCAATCTCAAATCGCCCGATAGTGGTGCCGTTTATTGGGTGGCTTCCATTAGCAAAGGCGCGGATGGACGGCAATGCCTCAAACGCATGCGCAAAGTCTTGTCGGTTGCTGAAGCGGCAGAGCACATCCCCGGTTTCAAACTCATCTGCAAAGCCCCGGAGAAAGGCAACGCTGAGTGACAACAGGCCCGCTTTTCGCCGACCGCAGTCCAAGCTTTTTCACATTGTCCCATCATAAGGGGATAAGTTTTGCATTGAATCGTAAATTTTCCGGTGGGCAGTCCATTTCCCCTCGCCCCCACATTCGATATCTATAAACCTTTCAATATCTATTCTTATATGTCTGATCAACCGCAAGTGCGTCTCAAACGCAAAGTCACCCTCCGTCGCAAGGAAGAGGCCGCCTTCACTTTCACCGGCCGGCTGAAAGTGCGACTCCTTTGGCAGTCTGAAACGGATCTCGACCTCTGTCTCTTCTTCCGCCGCAAGGACGGCGAAGTGGGCGGCGTGTTCTCCGACCTCTTCCGCAGCCGCAAGAGCGATCGCGGCGCGCTCGACCAGTTTCCCTACATCCTTCATCTCGGCGACAGCCCCGAACCCGGCGAAGGCAGCGAATCTGTAGAGCAAATCAACGTCGGATCGCTGGCCGACCTCGAGCAAGCCTACGTTTGCATTGTCAATTATGGCGCAGCCACGGACGGTCGCGATGTCACCTTCGCCGAAGAGAGCGGCCGCGTGGAGATCACCAGCGACGCCGGCGACAATTTGGAAGTACAAGCCGATGCCACCGAGCCCGGAAGCGTCTATCTTGTCTGCTCCATCCTCAACCGCGACGGCAATTACGCCCTCAAAAACGAGAGCCGCGTCATGGATCTCAGCACGGCTTTCAACGAAGTGCCCGGCTTCTCCCTCATCTGCGAGTGAGGATCCCCGCCGCGGGCGAATAGCGCACCGCTCGACACGGCGATGCGCCCTTTCCACCACAGCGTACCTCCGCTTTTAGCCCGTTCCTCCCCCGTTTGGCGCCTCCGCTCCCCGAGGGCGGCACGGCGTCCCCCTGTTTCCATTCGAAATCTCAACCCTTTAAACCCCACTTACCCACTATGGCAGTAACACTCAAACGTAAAATCACCCTCCGCACCAAGGGCGAAACCGCAACTTTCACCTTTTCAGGAAAACTCAAGGTGCGCATGCTCTGGCAGTCGGCCACCGACCTCGACCTTTGCCTCTTCTTCAAGAAGAAAGACGGCGAAGCAGGCGGTGTCTTCTCCGACGAATACCGTCGCCGCCGCAAGGACCTCGGTTCGCTCACCGAGTTCCCCTACATCCTCCACATGGGCGACCAAAAAGAACCCTCTCCCGGCGGTGAGGAAGTGGAACAAATCAACGTGGCCACCCTCGCTGACATCGAGAAAGCCTACATCTGCGTGGTGAACTACGATGCGGCCATCAAAGGTCGCGATGTGACCTTTGCCGACGAGGGCGGTCGTGTGGAAGTGACCAGCGATGCCGGCGACAACCTCGAGGTGAACATGGACGATCCCAGCCAGGGACACGTTTATCTTGTTTGCTCCATTGCCAACAACAACGGCGAATTCGCCCTCGTCAACGAGAGCCGCGTCATGGATCTCGGCACTGCCTTCGACGAAGTGCCCGGTTTCGCACTCATCTGCAACGACTAAAAGCCCTTTCCATGGTCCAACTCAAACGCAAAGTCACCCTCCGCACGAAAGAGAATTCGGAAGTTTCCGCGCCCAAGGTGGAAGGAACTGCGCCCAAAAGCTCCGGTGTGGCGCCACAACCCTCGTCGGGTGGTGGAAAATGGTGGGTGGCCGTCGTGGTCGTGGTCCTGTTGGCCGCAGGAGGCGTGTATTTCGTGCGCCAATGTGGCGACGATCGCACGCCGAGTGTGGCGACTGCCGGTCAGAACGACAGTGTCGTCGTCGACAGCGTGCCGGCAGCTGCGTCGCCCTCCGGCGGAGAGGCGACTGCGAGCGAAGGCGCCGGCAAAGCTGCCCCCGCAGCCAACGGAAACGCCGAAACCACCGCCGCCCCGGCGGCCGAAACATCGAGTGCCCAGGCCGGTGGCGAGACCCACTCCGCCGCAGCTGCGCCGGCGACCTCGGCTTCCACAGCGCCTGCTTCCGGAGCTGCGCCGACCAAGGCGGCTTCCACATCGAGCGCTCCCGCATCAGCGTCGAGCACGCCCACCTCTGCGCCGACCACGGCCGCCGCGGCCGCACAGGCGCCCAAGGGCAGTGTGGAACAAATCGCCCGCGAAGTGATGCGCGGCGTCTATGGCAACGGCCGAGTGCGCAAAGACCGACTCGCCGGCCGCTATGCCGAAGTACAGCGTCGCGTCAATCAGATCTACCGCGCACGTCGCGCACGCTAAGCCCCGTCGCCGCACGCACTTCCCGCCGGTGTGACCGCCCATTGTCGCGCAGGTCAACACCACTCGGCCGAATGTCGACCGCTTAGCAACCCAAAACGAGCACCGCTCCCCAAGGAACGGTGCTCGTTTTTTTGTGTTTTCGGAAGACAGGTCCCATTGCAGCGGTGCCCATGCGGAGGGAATGGCGTGCAGCCGGGCGGGACGTGGCGCAGGTGCGGGAAGGCGCGGAGACAAGTCCGCAGAGAGTAGGAGCGGCGTGGGCGGTGTGTGGAAGAAACGCGGGTGTACCCGAGAGAGGAGTGGATTTGCGAGAAAGCGGCTGGGCACCTTGTGGAAAAAACGCGGATGCAGCCCGAGATAGAGAAGGGGGGGCGAGAAAGCGGCAGCGCACCTTGTGGAAGAAACGCGGGTGCAGCCCGAGAGGGGAGTGGGGGTGTGGGGAGTGGCGTGGACAGCTTGCGGAAATGAACGGCAAGTTCGCCCCGAGGCATCCCAAGCGCGGCATCAAGATCGCGAGCGAGCGGCACAATCGGCGCAGATGCCACGCACCACATAGCCCGCCGTGTGAATCACAAAGCCATCGGGAAGCTGAGGGATGGGAATCGGCACATCGGGCAAGCAGAGCGTGCGGTGACAACGCTCGCAAACGAAATGAAGGTGCAGGTCAGCCGGATCGTCGGCCGAGGTTTCGCCACAATGGCACGAGTCCGGACAGAGCGCATACTTCAACTGTCCCGTGCCATCCTCCACATGGTGCACCAAATGGTGCTCGGCAAAGGTGGAGAGCGCGCGAAACACCGTGCTGCGCTCCATCGTGCCCAAACGCGCCTCGCAGTCGGCCAACGAAAGGGCGCAACCGGCCGCCTCCAATGCGCGCAGCACCAGCAGACGCGCCGCAGTGGGACGAATGCCGCGGTGCAAGAGTTTTTCTTCTTCGGGAGTGGTCATGAGACAAAGGGAAAAAAGAGGTGGAACGTCTCGGCACGCGCCGACGGCCGCCGGAGGGCGCTGCGCCGCACGCCGAGACGATGAGCGCAAAGTTACGATTTTTCTGCCGATTCGCTGCGCATTTCGGCCTCGCGATTCGCCGGTTGTGCCACTCCAGCGGGGAAGCGCGCCAACAGCACCACGGCCACACAGAGCAATACCACGCCCGTGTCGGCAAACACCGCTGCCCACATGCCCGCCAGGCCGAAGGCCGAGAGCACCAGCACCGCGAGTTTGATGCCCACGGCCAGCGCCACGTTGGTCCACACCAGGCGGCGCGTGCGGCGTGCGATGCGCAGCGCTTCGGGCACGCGCCGCAGATCGTCGGTGGCCAGCACCGCATCGGCGGTGTCCACGGCGGCATCCGTTCCCTCGGCCCCCATGGCCAATCCCACGTGGGCGCGCGCCAGCACCGGGGCGTCGTTCACCCCGTCGCCCACATAGGCCGTGTGCTTTCCCGCGGCGATGAGCTCTTCGAGTGCCGTGAGTTTGTCGGCCGGCAGGAGAGCGCCGTGCCATTCGTCGAGACGAATTTCGCGCGCCAGGGCTTCCACCTTCGCACGCTCGTCGCCCGAGAGCACCACCGTGCGGATGCCCATGCGGTGCAGGGCCTCGACCGCCGGCGCGGCCGAGGAGCGCGTGCGGTCGTCGGCCACCGTGAAAGCACCCGCCGTGCCGCTCTCCACGCCGTCGGCCACCGTCACCGTGCCGTGCGTGAGGGTGCCCGTTTTGTCGAACACCACCGTGTCGATGTCGGCCGCGCGGTCCAGATGCAGGCTGCCTTTGAAGAGGATGCCGCGGCGCGAAGCCACCCCGATGCCGCGGAAATAGTTCAGCGGCACGCTCAGCACCAAGGCGCAGGGGCAGGAAGCCACCAGAAACACCAGTGCGCGATACCACCATTGCGGTGCGGCGATGCCCCAGTCCGGGCGCACGGCCGCCAGCACCGTGGGCACGGCGGCGAGCAGGGCGGCCAGCGCCACCACCACGGGTGTGTAGACGCGGGCGATGCGCGTCATCATTTGTTCGGCGGGGGCTTTGCGTTCGGCGGCCTCTTCCACCAGGTGCATGATGCGCGAAAGGGCATCTTCGCCGTAGGGTTTCGTCACGCGGATGCGGGCTGTGCGGTCGAGCGCGATGACGCCGGCCGCCAACTCGTCACCGGCGGTGAAACTGCGCGGTGCACTCTCGCCCGTGAGGGCCGATGTGTCGGCACGCAGCGAGGGGGTGAGCAGCTGCCCGTCGAGGGGCACCCGCGCGCCGCGGGCAATGTGCAGCACGGTGCCGGGCACCACGGTGGTCGGGTCGACCTCGTGCAGCGAATCGTCGCGCTCGTCGACCGCCGTGCAGTGATCGGGTCGCAGTGCCGCCACCGAAGCGATGTCGGCGCGGGCGCGCCCGACGGCCATGCCCTGAAGGGTTTCGCCCACCAGGTAGAAAAGCATCACGCCCACGGCTTCGGGGCAGTCGCCGAGGGCGAGCGCGCCCACCGTGGCCAGGAGCATGAGGGTGAACTCGTTGAACCAGTTGCCGCTGCGCACCGATTCCCACGCCTCGCGCCACACGCCGACCGACACACACACGTAGGCCGGCACGTAGAGCAGGCGCTCCCACGGAGCGAGGGCGGGCACAGCGTGCAGGAGGCCCCAGGCGGCGAGGGCGAGGGCCAAACCCACAGCGGGGCGCACCCATTGGCGCCATCCGTCTTCGGGCTCGTGATCTTGATCGGCCCCGCGGCCGGCGTGCCCGCAGCAGGTGCAGCCGCACGCAGGGGCGGTGTGGGGGTGCGCAGGGCGCGTGGCTGCCGCGGTCTCCCCGCCGCAGCAGGTGCCGTGCGGTGCGGACGAAGAAAGCGGGGCGTTATGGGCGAAAAACGGGGAGATGCTGAACGAAAACGCGCGACTTTCGAGCAGAAACGGCGCGTGATCGGTCGGCAAGGTGGCCACGCGGTGGGCAAGGCGCCGGCCGCCGGCCGAAAAGGACGAGAGGGGGAGGAGAGAGGACATGGACAAGGGGAGTGAAACCGCGGATGAGGCCGTGAGGCGCCGCGGGGAGTTCTATATAATAAGGTGTGTCGCCGTCGCTGGGGTGCGCGAAAAGGGGCACGAGCGGGAGGACGACAATGCAAAAATAGACCTTTCTTCTCGCAATCGGGTTGCAAAGTGACGCACGCCCCGCCGTGATGACCGTCGGAATGGGGAGCGGCACCGCGTTTTTGTCATCTGTGCTGACAAAATGTCGCACTCCGCGGCGTCTGCCTCCCTTGGCAAGGTCTTTGCATTCCACAAGGACAAAATCGAAACATCAAAAGAACGACAACAATGACTATCAAACCGCTTGCAGATCGCGTGCTTGTCAAGCCCGCACCGGCCGAGGAAAAAACCGTCGGCGGCATCATCATTCCCGACACCGCACAGGAAAAACCCAGCCGCGGCGCGGTGGTGGCTGTGGGTCAAGGCACGAAGGACGAAACCATGGTGCTCAAAGCCGGAGACAATGTGCTCTACGGTAAATATGCCGGCACCGAAGTGGAAATAGACGGCGAAAAGTTGCTCATCATGCGACAGAGCGACGTCTTGGCCGTGGTGGAATAAAACCACCCGAGCCGTTTGGCTTCGCCCTCAAAGCGATTTCTCAATTCATTTCCGCGTGGAACGGTGTGCGTCTCACCGCCCGCCGACACGCCAACCCCTTTCTTAATTAGCAACATATCATGGCAAAAGATATTAAGTACAACGTAGATGCTCGCGAACTCCTGCGCCAAGGCGCCGACGCCCTGGCCGACGCCGTTAAAGTCACGCTCGGACCGAAAGGCCGCAACGTGGTGATCGATAAGAAGTTTGGTGCGCCCCGCATCACCAAGGACGGTGTGAGCGTGGCCAAGGAGATCGAACTCGAAGACTCCTTCCAAAACGCCGGTGCTCAGCTCGTGAAGAGCGTGGCCTCCAAGACGGGCGACGACGCGGGCGACGGGACGACGACGGCCACCGTGCTCACGCAGGCCATCCTCACCGAAGGCATGAAAAACGTGGCCGCCGGTGCCAATCCTCTCGACCTCAAGCGCGGTATCGACAAGGCGGTGAGCGCCGTGGTGGCACACATCCAGTCGCAGGCCGAACAGGTGGGCGACAACTACGACAAGATCGAACAGGTGGCCACCATTTCGGCCAACAACGACGCCGAAATCGGTAAACTCATCGCCGACGGCATGCGCGCTGTCACGGCCAACGGCGTGATCACCATCGAAGATGCCAAGGGTCGCGACACGGTGCTCAAAACGGTGGAAGGTATGCAGTTCGACCGCGGTTATCTTTCGGCTTACTTCGTGACTGATGCCGAAAAGATGCACTGCGAGATGGAGAACCCCTACATCTTGATCTACGACAAGAAGATTTCCAACCTCAAAGACTTCCTCCCCATCCTCGAACCCGCCGTGCAGAGCGGACGCCCCCTCTTGGTGATCGCCGAAGATGTGGACAGCGAAGCGCTGACCACCCTCGTGGTGAACCGCCTGCGCACGCAGCTGAAGATTTGTGCCGTGAAGGCGCCCGGATTCGGCGACCGTCGCAAGGCCATGCTCGAGGACATCGCCGTGCTCACCGGCGGCGTGGTGATCAGCGAGGACAAGGGACTCAAACTCGAGCAGGCTACGCTCGACATGCTCGGCACCGCTGAAAAAGTCACCGTGACGAAGGACAATACCACCATCGTGGACGGCGCCGGTAAGAAAGAAAACATCGCCGAACGCGTGCAGCAGATCAAAAGCGAGATCAAAAACTCGACTTCTGACTACGACAAGGAGAAACTCCAGGAACGTCTCGGCAAACTCTCGGGTGGCGTGTGCGTGCTCGAGGTCGGTGCAGCCAGTGAGACCGAGCAGAAGGAGAAGAAAGACCGCTGCGACGACGCACTCTGTGCCACACGCGCCGCTGTCGAAGAGGGCATCGTGACCGGAGGTGGCGTGGCTTACATCCGCGCCCAGCAGGCACTGGCCGACGTGAAGGGCGACAACGCCGACGAACAGACGGGTATCGCCATCATTCGCCGCGCCATCGAAGAACCCCTCCGCCAAATCTGCCGCAATGCCGGCGTGGAAGGCGCAGTGATTGTGAACAAGGTGCGCGAAGGCGAGGGCGATTTCGGCTACAACGCCAAGAACGACACGTTTGTCAACCTCCGCGAAGCCGGCGTTGTGGATCCCGCCAAGGTGACCCGCGTGGCGCTCGAAAATGCAGCCTCCGTGGCCGGCATGTTCCTCACCACTGAGTGCGTGATCTGCGACAAAAAAGAAGACAAGCCCGAGATGCCGATGGGCGCCCCCGGTATGGGTGGCATGGGCGGCATGATGTAAGCCGCAAGCCTGCGACTCATCTCTTATATAGTACTGAATAAGACACTCCGTCATTCTATTTTTTTCTTGCACTGCGGCGTTCCTCCTCCCGAGGGACGCCGCTTTTGCGTGCGGCACATGGCAAATTGAAAAATAAATGTCCGAGAAAAATTGTTTATCTGACGGGAAAATACTATTTTTGCCACACGAGCATGACAGTGTTCGCGTGTATCGCCTGCATTTTGCCAGGTAAGCCTGCCACACTTCTCGCTTTTTCGGCGCCTCCGCGCTCCTGGCGAAGGAAAGTGCCCGCCAAACATGAATTTTATTCAAATCTTTACCTTATCTATTCCTCACTACATGAGAAGATTGCTTTCACTTTTCGTTCTCCTCACCCTGACTTGGGTGGCGGCGGGCGCGCAGAAGTTGGAGCCCGTGTTCAGTACGGAAGCCGCACCCCAATATGTGCGCATCCAGTTCAAGACGGGCGAGGCTTTCCTGCAAGACAATGGCGACGGACAGCCGATGCGTACCGCCTTGTTCGCCAAAAACGGACAGACTTTCGCGCTGATCGGCAATAAAGATGCCTTTGTTCTTCGGTCGGACAAGGGCAATTACGTCACAATGGCGGCCGACAATACGCACATCGGTGCGACGGCCGACAAGTCTAAAGCCATCCAACTCGCCCTCATCGCCAGCCCGGGACACGACGGATGCTACGAAATCACCAAAAGCAACGAAAAAAACAAGGGAATCAACCAGTGGGGCGGTGCCGGCGCGGGCAAAGAACTTGGATTCTGGAACGCAGGCGACCCGAACAACCCGCTCTATTTCGTCGATCCTTCCTTCCAACCGCCGGTGACCTACTCGGCCTATCGCCAACAGCTCCCGCAAAACGGACGCTGGGAGTATCCTTTGACCCAAATCGCCGCTTTCACTCCCGAAAGCCGCCACACCCTGTGGTACAAGAAACCGGCCATGGGCGTGTCGAACCCCTGGATGGAGTATTCCCTCCCCATCGGTAACGGTTCGCTGGGCGCCAGCCTCTTCGGCGGCGTGATGAACGACGAAATTCAGTTCAACGAAAAAACGCTCTGGGCCGGTGGTCCGAACGACATCAACGAGCGCGGCAGCGACGGCCCCAATAGTGGCTTCGGTTGCTACATGAATTTCGGCGGTGTCTTCGTGAAAAACCTCAACACCGACGCTTTCGACGGAACAGCCAACAAGAAAGTGCTCAACTATGTGCGCTATCTCGACATCGATAAGGGCATCGGCGGGGTGAACTTTGCCGACAAAGACGGCACGCTCTACACTCGTCGTTACTTTGCCTCCGCCCCCGACGGCGTAGTGGCCGCGCGCTACACGGCACAAGGCGCCAATAAGCTCCATCTCTGCTTCTCGCTCGTGCCCGGCGACGAGTTGCACGCCGACAATGCGACGTATGCCGCAGACGGCACCGGGACGTTCAACGGTAAACTCCAAACCATCTACCACAACGCCCTGATGAAGGTGATTCCCGTGGGCGGTACGCTCCGCGCCACGGCAGATGGCATCGAAGTGGACGGCGCTTCCGAAGTGATTCTCCTCCTTTGTGGCGGAACGAGCTTCGACAGTTCGGTGCCGGCCCGCACTTCCGGTGACGCCGCCCAGCTCGCCGACCGCGTGAAAGGCATCGTCGACGCAGCGGCTGCCAAGTCGTGGGACGAACTCCTCAATGCGCACGTGGCAAACTTCACTTCTTTCATGGGACGTGTGGACTTCCAAATCACACCCAACCCTTCGAAAAAGAATACCGAGGACCTTGTGAAGTTCTATAGCGGATCTCAGAACAACAAAAACTCGGCCGACGGACTCTTCCTCGAGGAACTTTATTTCCACTACGGACGCTATCTCGAAATTTCCTCCAGCCGCGGAGCACAACATGTGCCCAATAACCTGCAAGGTATCTGGAACAACAGCGCACATGCGCCTTGGAATTCTGATGTGCACACCAATATCAATGTGCAAATGAACTATTGGCCCGCCGAACAAACCAATCTCAGCGAGTGCCACGTGCCTTTCCTCGACTTTATCATCGACAATTCCACCTCGGCCGCCTGGCGCAAAGCCGCACAACGCTCCGGACAGACGAAAGGATGGACCGTCTTCACCGAAAGTAGCATCTTCGGCGGCATGTCTACCTGGGGATCGCAATACTGCGTGGCCAATGCCTGGTATTGCACCCACCTTTGGGACCACTATCGCTACACACTCGACAAAGAATACCTCAAACGTGCCTTCCCCGCCATGTGGAGTTCGGCCGAATTCTGGATGCAACGCCTCAAAAAAGACACGCGTGTGAAGGACGGCACGTGGGTTTGCCCCAACGAATGGTCGCCTGAACACGGTCCCACCGAGGATGGTGTGGCACATGCTCAGCAATTGGTGCGCGCTAACCTGCAGATTTGCCGTGACGCCATCAACGAATTGAGCGCAGCCGAGCTGGGACTCACGCCCGCCGACGTGGAGCAACTCGACAATTACCTCGATCATATCGATACCGGTCTCCACACCGAAGCCTACGACGGCACGACGTGGAAGCAACAGGCCGACCAACGCAACATCAAGAAGGGAGATCTCCTGCTCCGTGAGTGGAAGTATTCGAACTTCACCAGCGGACAAGGCCCCAACCACCGCCACATGAGTCACCTCATGTGCCTCTTCCCGCTCAACCAAGTGCGTCCCGGCGACGGAGGTTACTACGATGCTGCCGTACGCTCGCTCCGTTTCCGCGGCGATGTGGCCACCGGTTGGTCGATGGGCTGGAAGGCAAATCTCTGGGCACGCGCCAAAGACGGCGACCACGCCCGTGTGATCCTCAACAACGCCCTGCGTCACTCCACCACCTACGGCGTAGACGAAGGACAAGGTGGCATCTATTACAACCTTTACGACTCGCATGCTCCCTTCCAAATCGATGGTAACTTCGGAATGTGCTCGGGTATCGCGCAAATGTTGCTCCAAAGTCAGGACAACATCATCGAGATCCTGCCCGCGCTTCCCTCCGTTTGGAAGAATGGTCACGTCACGGGGCTGAAAGCCGTGGGTAACTTCACCGTAGACATCACTTGGGTGAACGGAAAGCCCACCGCGACGCGCATCGTCAGCCACAAAGGTGCACCCCTCGTGGTGAAATCCGACAAAGACCTCACCACGGTCTATGTTCACGTCGGCCAGAAAAATCTGGAAGTGGTGCCCACTGCCACGCAAGGTGCCTACGAACTGAAGGATGTGCCCGCCGGTGCCACGGTGGAAATCGAATTTACGAAACCCGCCGGCCTCGGTGCGCTGAAAGCCGCCGCCCCCGCCGCATCGAAAGTGGTCTATGATCTCAGCGGTCGCCGTGTCAGCGAATCGGCACACGGACTGCAGATCGTCGGTGGACACAAAGTGTTGCGTTAATTCGCACAGCAGCTCAAAAGGCATACGGGAGCCACACGGTATCTCGTATGCCTTTTTGCTTTTCCTCCGCCCGGCCCTTCGCCCGTCCCCGAGGCGTCGCGCCGCCGGCCCATCTTCGTTCGGTCGGCGGGGGCGGACCGAACCCCTCTCCCTCCTCTCATCTCTTTCATCGCATGATCAAACCCTACCTCCTCGTCTTCGCCCTGCTGCTCCCGCTCGGAGCCGCGGCGCAATCCGACTATCCCCTGCACTTCGACAAGAATGCGCCCGCTGTTTCCGCCGACCGTCCTTTGCGCGGCGTCACCTTTACCACCTCGGCCGGCGCCCGTCGGCTCACCATTGCCAACCCCGCCCCCTACACCGACCTCACAGCCGAAACCCTCACCGCACGTCCCGGCGATCGCGTCGAGGTGCGCTTCGATTACGGCAACAATGGCGCCACGTGGATGCACGGATACGTCTTCGTAGACCGCGATAGTGACGGCAATTTCACCAGCGACGGCGACCTCCTCGCCTATTCCTACTATCAAGGTCAGGACATGACCGGCCGCACCATCGCGCCCAACGTCCAAGGTTACGGCAGCGCACTCAATCCTCCCGCGTTTCGCCTGCCCGCCAACCTTGCCCCCGGCCGCTACCGCCTGCGTTTCAAAGTCGATTGGGACAATGTGGATCCCGCCGGCTCACTCGGATCGGAAAACAGCGCCAAGGGCAAAAATGGCATCCTCACCAATCGCGGCGCCATCGTCGACACCTGGCTCGAAGTCAAGGGCAAAGCCTACGCCGAGTCCCACCTGAGTCTCGATACGCGCAACGCCAATCTCTATGCCCCCGACGGCGCGCTGCCCCTCACCGTGGCTTCCGACGAAGCCCTCGCCCTCCGCGTCGTCACCCCCGATGCCGGTTATGAACTCGAGCGCTTCGCCGTGCGCCACGGCCGCGAACTCGACGGCCCCTCCACCGTGGGCGGCACGCCGCAGTGGACCGAAACCGAGTTTACCCCCGCCGCCGACGGCCGAATCACGCTTCCCGCCGCAGTCATGCAGGGCGACGTGCGCATCATCGCCCACTATGTGCCCGGCCAAAACGCAAAATATCTGCCCGCCTTCGCCGACGAGTTCGATGGCCCCGACGGTTCGCAGCCCAACGCCAAAATCTGGTCGCGCACCGTCCGCCGCAATCCCACCTGGGCTCGCTTCCACTCCGATTCGCCCCTCACGGTCTTCGTGCAGAACGGAGAATTGGTGTGCCGCGCCATGGCCACGCCCGATTCCCTCAAGGCAAAGGGCGAACAAAAGGACTTCATCACCGGCGGAGTGCGAAGTGAAGGCCGCTACTCCTTCCGCTACGGTCGAGCCGAGGCGCGTATTTTCACCACCCCCCACAGCGGCAACTTCCCCGCCTTCTGGATGATGCCCGCCCAAAGCAAAAAAGGTTGGCCGCACGAGGGAGAAATCGACATTTGGGAGCAGATCAACAACGAAAACAAGGCCTATCACACCCTGCACTCCAATTGGACGTTCAACCTCAAGCACAAAAACGACCCGATGTCGCACTTTGCGATGGGCGACATCGACTATTCGCGCTACCACACCTTTGCCGTTGAGTGGACACCGACCCAAATCACATGGAGCGTCGACGGAAAAGTGGCCGGCACCGCGGTGAAGAGCACCAACGCCGATGCCTTGGCCAACGGGCAGTGGCCTTACACCGAACCCTTCTATCTCATCCTCAACCAGAGCGTGGGCGACGGCAGTTGGGCGGCAGGTCCCGACATGAACTTCCGCTACGAAACGCGCTTCGACTGGGTGCGCGTCTACCAAACGCGTGAGCAAAATCCCCTCGTGGGCATCGAAGCCGTGAAACTGGGCGACGAAACGCAAAAACAAGGGGGATTTGCCGGAAAGACAGCCGATTTTTCCGCAAAAGCCGCCGACAATTTCGATCTCACCGGCCGCAAAGCCCCGAAAGGCACCGCCGGCGTGCAAATTCAAGGTGGTCACAAGGTCATGGTGGGGCGATAACACGCCCGCACCGGCCATTTTGACCCCAAAAGTGCCGAATGCGCGTGCCAAAAGCGCCTTTTATCCAAAGGTCCTTCTTTTATATTGTGTCTGAGCTCCTTTTTTTCCTTAAAAACATTGGGCAGCTCTCTGAAAAGGATTACCTTTGCAACGAGTAATAGTAGAAAAGTGCAGGACTTTGGACGCGGAACCGAAGAAACTTCGCACCTTCGGCACTATGCATCGCATAATTCAACTCAATAATATAACCACAGTTATGAAATTCAGAACTTTTCTGGTAGCTGCTCTCGCAGCAGTGGCTCTCGGTGCCAACGCACAGAGCTCGGCCAAGTATGATTTCAGCCCTTATTGGACGATCGGTCTTCAGGGTGGCGCGGCTACCACTTACGGTGAGCACCTTAAGTGGTCGAAGACCATTTCTCCCGCCGCTGCTTTCTCGGTGGGCTATCGTTTCTCGCGTCCCGTAGGCTTGCGTCTCCACGCCAGCGGCTGGGAAGCTAAGAACGGCTGGGATTACAACCACGATCGTATGGACTACTACAAGTGGAACTACGGTCAACTCGGCCTCGACGCTATGCTCGACCTCAACACCATCTTCAGCCACTACAACCCCAACCGTTTCTTCACCGTTTACGGTATCCTCGGTGTGGGTTACATCCACGGCTTCAAGAATGAGGACGCATACAACGACAAGTACACTCTCGGTCACCCCGCAGAAATGCAGCTCCTCTGGGAGAAGAACAAGCTGAACGTTGTCAGCGGTCGCGGTGGTGTGCAATTTGACTTCCGTCTTGCCAAGCGCGTTTCCTTCAACCTCGAAGGTCTCGCTACCGTCACCTCCGATAAGTTCAACTCCAAGGACGGTGGCAACGCCGACTGGCTCTTCGACGCTTATGCAGGTCTGAAGTTCCGTCTCGGACGCATCGGCGAAGCTGCACCCGTTGTGGTGGCTCCGGCTCCCGTTGTGGCTCCTGTCGTAGAAGAAGTGAAGGAAGAGGAAGTTGTTGAGCCCGCACCCGCACCCGCTCCCGCTCCTGCTCCCGCACCTGCCCCCGTTCAGGTACAAAGCCTCACCCGCAACGTATTCTTCCTCATCAATTCCGCAAAGGTACGCCCCAGCGAAATCGTGAAGGTGAACGAAGTGGTGAACTACCTCAAGCAAAACCCCAACGCCAAGGTTTCCATCACCGGTTATGCCGACCGCGGAACGGGTAACGCAGTGATCAACAGCCGTCTCTCCAAGCAACGTGCAAACGCTGTCTTCGCTGAGCTCGTTAAGCGCAACATCGCTGCAAACCGCATCATCAAAGACGCAAAGGGTGACACTGTTCAGCCCTTCGCTGTCAACGATCAGAACCGCGTCGTTATCTGCATCGCTGAATAATCGAGATTTCAGGCTCACACGAGCCGAAAGCTTAAGCATAGCTCCCCGTTGTCTTCACGACAACGGGGACTTTTTTTTCGCCGAACGGCACCCCCCGCCGTTTTTTTTGTACCTTTGCTTGCAAACATCCCCATTTTATGAACATCGGAGACAAAGTTCGCTTTCTCAATGCGGTCGGCGGAGGCCGCATCACCGGATTTCAAGGCAAAGACCTCGTCCTCGTCACCGACGAAGACGGATTTGAAGTGCCCACCCTCCGCCACGAAATCGTCGTGGTAGACACCGACGCCTACAACCTCGAGCGCAAACCCGCCCCCGGCCGCAAGAGCAAGGAAATCAACCCCTATGACGCCGCCGAGCACAAAAAACGCGCACAAGTTGCCGCCGGCGAAACCCACACCAGCTTCAAGGCCGCACTTGCCGCCCACGACGACGAAGAAGAGGGCGACGAACTCGAAGCCGAAGGCCGCCGGGCCGACGAAAACGCCGATCCCGCCGATCGCGAAATCACCTTCCGCCCCCGTCCCCTCGAGCGAAAAGGCGCCGACAACCTCAATCTCCACCTCGCCTTCGTGCCCGCCGACACCCGCCAACTGAGTGTCACCGAGTTTGAGGCCTATTTCGTCAACGACTCCAACCTCTTCGTCCGCTACATCGCCCTCACGCAGCACGGCACCGACTATCGTCTGTGGCGCGAAGGCTTGGTCGAGCCCAATCGCAAGGTCTTTCTCGCCAAACTCACCCACAACGATCTCCCCGACCTCGAGCGCCTCACCTTTCAACTCATCTCTTATAAGGAAGACAAGCCCTTTGCGCTCAAACTCCCCCTCAACGTCACGCTGCGCGTCGACGGCACGAAGTTCTACAAACTCCACACCTTCGGCGACTCCGATTTCTTCGACGAACCCGCCCTCGTGCGCTGCCTTGTGGAGAACGACCGTCCCGCCAAGTCCGTCGCCGTGAGCGCCGAAGCCATCGAGGAAGCCCTTGTCACCCCCGAAATCGCCGCGCACCCCGACCGTCCCGCGCGCAAGGGCGACCATGCCGGTGCCGCCGCCCGAGCCGCCGTGCCCGGTGCCGCGACGCTCGACCGCAATGCCATTGTCGAAGTCGATCTCCACGCCGAATCCGTTCTCGACTCCATTGCCGGCCTCACCTCGTCGGACATCCTCATGTGCCAGCTCCGCGTCTTCCACGACACCATGCGCGCCCACGCCAAAGAGCACGGCCGTCGCATCGTGTTCATCCACGGCAAGGGCGAAGGGGTGCTGCGTGCCGCCCTGCTCAAGGACCTCAAGCGCCACTATCCCCGCTGCACCCACCAAGATGCCTCCTTCCGCGAGTACGGATTCGGCGCCACGATGGTCACGATTCGCTGATTCGGCCCTCACTCTCCGCGCTTCCGTCCGTCTGCCCGCGGGCGAAACGCCCTCGCCCCGCCGTGAGTCGCCTTTACGCCCGCCGCATAGCAAGTCCTTGCTTTCGTCGAGCAGAAACGCCCCACCGCTCCGCCGTTTCCCGCCTTCGTCGGGCGGAAACGTCCCCGAGGGCAGTGCAAAGCCCCCCGTTTTCAGCCCAAAGTCCCGCACTTTCGCGCGTTATCTCCCCATTTTTTCACCGCCCCTCCGGGCCTTCATCCTCCCGCCCCCATGCGTCGAATCGTTCTTGCCCTCCTCGCCCTCTTTTCGCTCACGGTAGCCCGTGCCGATGAGGGCATGTGGCTGCTCAAACTCATGCAAGAGCAGCACCTCGCCGACTCTCTCCGCAAAGCCGGATTGCAGCTCGCCCCCGAAGCCCTCTACAGTGACAACAGCCCCTCGCTCCGCGATGTCGTCGGCCGTTTCGGCGGCGGATGCACCGGCGAAGTCGTCAGCCCCGACGGACTCATCTTCACCAACAACCACTGCGGCTTCTCCTTTGTACATGAGATGAGCGACCTCAAGCACAATTATCTCCAAAACGGCTTCTTCGCCAAGAGCCGCGCCGAGGAGTTGCCCGTGCCCGGCCTCACCTTCACCTTCGTGGTCCGCATCGACGATGTCACAGCGCGCGTCGAGGCCCTCGCGCGCCAGAAGAAATATGACCAATACAAGCGCCAATCGGCCGCCGTGCTCGGTGCGTTGGCCGAAACGCTGCTCAAGTCCGGCCCCTACGCCAAGGCGCCCGGCGTGAGCGCGCGCATTGTTCCCTTCTTCGGCGGCAATCGCTATTTCCTCTTCGTCGAACAGCGCTACGACGACGTCCGTCTCGTGGTGAACCCGCCCCAACAGATCGCCCAATTCGGCTTCAACCAAGACAATTGGATGTGGCCGCGCCACAATGCCGACTTTGCGGTGTTCCGCATCTACGCCGATGCCAAGGGACAGCCCGCGCGCTATGCCAAAACCAACGTGCCTTTGCACCGCGACAAGTGGTTGCCCATCAGTCTGCGCGGCGTCGAACACGGCGACTACACCATGATCATGGGCTTCCCCGGCCGCACCAGCCGTTTCCTCACCGCTTCGCAAGTGCGTTTGCGCTGTGAAAGCATCAACGAGCCCATCAACCTCGCCGGAGAAGCCGAACTCCGCTTCATGAAGTCGCTCATGGACAGCGACAAAGCCGCCTCGCTCAAATACGCCGGCGAGTACATGAAGCTCGGCAACATGGTGAAAAACTTCGGCGGCATGAACGCCAGCGTCGCTTCCACCCGTTTGCTCGACATCAAGGCCCGCGAAGAAGCCGCTTTCCGCGAATTTGCCGCTCGCAGCGGCCGCCCGGAATACAAAAATATCATCGAGCGCATCGATTCGCTCGTGGCCGCCGTGCGCGACACGCTCCACGACTACAACCTCCTCCGCTTCACCTACGGCGCGCAGGACTTCCACCCCAATGTGAACGCCCTCTGGGGCTTCATTCATCGCTTCGCCCCGCGTGTTCAACGCAACTGGCAGCGACTCGACCGAGGCAAAAAGCAAATCAAGGCCGGCGCTGAGGAGAAAAAACTCTACGACGATTTCATGCGGTCTGCGTATCGCGTGGCACTGACCACCGATTTCGACTACGACCTGCGCAAGATGAAACTCCTCGCCCCCTATTGGGCCAAGCACCACCGCCTCAAAGCGCAGCCCGACTTCGTGCGCGAGGACATGAATGCCTATTTCGATTCACTCTACAGCACGACGGATTTCCGCGACACGGCCGAAATTGAGACGTACATGGCCACCGACTATTTCGAGACCCTCACCGAAGATCCCGTCATCAGCCATTGGTCGCTATTCGACCGCTTGATCGATGAAGTTTATCGCCCCGCGCTCGACCGCTATGAGCACAAAGTGGCCGAACTCAACCAAATCTACGTGCGCGGCCTCTGCGAAATGTATGGTTGGACGAAGGCGCCCGACGCCAACTCCACACTGCGCATGACTTACGGCAGTGTGCGCGGCTATTCGCCCCGCGATGCCGTGCAATATGATTGGCACACCGGCTTGAAAGGCATGTTCGAGAAAGAGAACCCCGCCGATCCCGACTACGTGGTGGACGAAAAACTCCGTCAGCACTACCTCTCCAAAAACTACGGCCCCTATGCCGACGCCAACGGCGAGTTGCCCACCTGCTTCCTCACCAACAACGACATCACCGGCGGCAACTCGGGCAGCGCGGTCCTCAATGCGCGCGGCGAACTCATCGGGCTGGCCTTCGACGGCAACATCGAAAGCCTGTCTTCCGACCTGCGCTACAATCCGCAACTCCAGCGTTGCATCAACGCCGACATACGTTACATCCTTTTTGTCATCGATACTTACGGCGGATCCCACTATCTCATCAACGAGATGGACATTCGTCGTTGATCTCCCCCCTACAGCACATGATGCTTCCCGAAGCTTTTGTCACCCGCCTTCGCGCTCTCCTCGGTCCCGCCGAGGCGAGCGCGCTTTGCTTGGCCCTCACCGAAGGCGACACCCCCGTGAGTGTGCGTCGCAACCCCGCCAAGTGTGCCGACGAAGAGCTGCGTTTCTTCGCCGTGCCGACCGGTGTCTCGCCCACATCGCCCACCGCACCGGAGGTTTCGGCCGAGTGTGCGCCTACGACGGCGGAGGCGCCGACCACGCCTGCGCCCCTTCTCGCCACGCCCGTCCCGTGGTGTGCCTACGGTCGCTACCTTTCGGCGCGCCCCGCCTTTGCCCTCGATCCGCGTTGGCATGCCGGCGCCTACTACGTGCAGGAAGCCGCCTCGATGTTCGTGGCCGCGGCCTACGCGGCGGCTTTCCCCGACGAAGCGCCGCGCCGCGTGCTCGATCTCTGCGCCGCTCCCGGCGGAAAAAGCACCCTCTGGCGCACGCTCCTGCCCGACGACGCGCTGCTCGTGGCCAACGAACCGGTGAAATCCCGCGCCAATATCCTCGCCGAAAACCTCACGAAGTGGGGACACCCCAACACCGTCGTGGCCAATGCCTATCCTGCCGATTTCGGCCGCCTGGTTTCGGCTTTCGACCTCGTGGCGACCGACGTTCCCTGCTCGGGCGAGGGCATGTTTCGCAAAGACTTGCAGGCGCGCGAGGAGTGGTCGCCCGAAGCGGTGGCGCGTTGCGCCGAGCGGCAGCGCGAAATCCTGCGCGATGTCTGGCCGGCGCTCCGCCCGGGGGGGTATCTCGTCTACAGCACCTGTACTTTCAACCGCGAAGAGAACGAGGACGTGGTGCAATATGCCTGCGATGAGTTGGGAGCTGAGCTGATTCCCATCCCGCTGCCCCCCGATTGGCCGATTGCCGGCGACACCACCGGCCGCGGCCTGGCGGTCTATCATTTCTTCCCCCACCGCACTGCCGGCGAGGGCTTGTTTCTGGCGCTGCTGCGCAAGACTTCGAGCACCTCGCCCGTCGAACCGCCGACGGCGGCCGCTTCGCGCCGTCCGGCTCGCGACAAGCGGCGCAAGGCCTCCGCTGCCGAAGCGCCGCCCCGCGAACTGCGCACGTGGCTCCGCGCGGCCGACGATTTCGACCTGCGTTTACAACCCGACGGGCGGTGGCATGCCGTGGCGCGCCTCCATGCCGATTTCGTCGAACGCCTGGCCGGCACGGCACGCCTCCTGGTTTCGGGCATCACCGTGGCCGAACGCAAGGGTCCGAAGCTCATTCCGCACGCGGCCTTGGCGCTTTCCACCGCCTTGTCGCCCGAGGCCTTCCCCACGGTGGCCCTCTCGCCGGCCGAAGCCCGCGCCTTTCTGCGCCGCGAAGCCCTGGTGCTGCCGCCCGACGCCCCCCGTGGTTACGTGCTCGCCACCTTCGAAGGGCTTCCTCTCGGTTGGCTCAACAATCTCGGCTCGCGGGCCAACAATCTCTACCCGTCCGAGTGGCGATTGCGCGTGGGCGGTGCCTGATGCCCCCGCCTTTCGCGCGGCGACGCGCCTGTCTTGTGCATTCCCGCGCAGTTTCTGAGCGTCGGCGCACCGCTGTTCTCTCCTTTCCCCGATCGCTTCTTTCTTAGTTCCGTAATTTCTCCATCTTCATGCAATATCTCTGTTTCACCTTCACGCTTACGCCGGCTTCCGAGGCCGCTTACGATCTGTTGGCCGACGCTTTGGCCGGCGCCGGCTTCGATAGTTTTGTACATACCGACGAGTTAGACTTGCCGCGCGTGGCTTTCCGAGACAACTTCCCCGAGAGCGCCGTGTTTGCCGACAAGGCCGACACCGATTCCTTCCAAGCTTACATTCCCGCCGCCCGTTTTGACGAAGCGGAGTTGCGCGCTGTGCTGGCCGACTTCCCCTTGCCCGACGTGCGCATCGACTATGTGCGCGAAGAGGTGGAGGACAAAAACTGGAACGAGGAGTGGGAGAAAAATTACTTCCAACCCCTGCTCATCGGCACACCCGAAAATCCGCGCTGCGTGGTGTCTTCCACCTTCCACACCGACGTTCCCGCCGCGCCCTACGCCATTAAGATCAATCCGCAGATGTCTTTCGGCACGGGGCACCACGAAACCACGGCACAAATGCTGGAGCGTTTGCTCGACGACGAGGTGCGCGGGCTCGAAGTCCTCGACATGGGTTGCGGAACGGGCATTTTGGCGATTCTCGCCTCCCTGCGCGGGGCGAAACACTGCGTGGCCGTCGATTTTGACGAGTGGTGTGTGCGCAACACGCGCGACAATCTGGCGCTCAACCCCGTGGGCGAGATCGAAGTGGTGCACGGCGACGCCACCGCCCTCGACCATCGCGCGGAAAGCTTCGATTTGGTGATCGCCAACATCAACCGCAACATTCTTCTGGCCGACCTTCCGCGCTACGTCGCCGCGATGCGTCACGGCGCCCACCTCTATATGAGCGGATTCTACACGGCCGACGTGCCCGCCCTCCGCGAGCGGGCCGAAGCCCTGGGATTGGTGTTCGTAGACGAGCGCAGTCGCGAAGACTGGGCGTGTCTGAAATTCCGGAAAGCCTGATGCGCCGCCTCATTTCGTCCGTCTTCGCGGCGGTGCGTGCCGTGTGGACGTCTCGCCGTGGCCCCTTTTCGGTCGAGAGCGCCCGTCATTTGGCTGTCGACTTCACACATTCGTCCATTGATTCCCCGCTTTCGGCCTTCGGTTTCCGTTCTTCGGCCTTCGGCTCCGCGCGATTGCGCAACGTCGCGGCAATGAGCGCGCTCGCCCTCCTGCTGTGGTGGGTGCCCGCGGGCGCATCGGCCGACAGTCCCCTGCGACGGCCCCTCACCTTCCTGCCGGCGGGCGCAATCCTCGTGGTCGATCCCACGCCCGCCAACGCTGTGCAACGCATCCTGCGGGTTTCGCCCTATCTTGCCCCGCAGGCCGACAGTTTGCCGGCGCGTGAGGTGCGCCAATTCCGCCGTTTGGCCAAGCGGCAGCCCGATCTCGCGCGCTGTTCGGCCGACACGCTCGCGCGCCTCTTCCTGGTGACGGGCGATGCCCGCGTGGCCGCCGCGCTCGACAGCGTGCGCCTGCGCCGCGACAGCCTCCTTTCGGCCGCGCCCTCCGATCGCGCCGCCGCGCAAGCCCTGCTCAATTCGCTCGGCTGGGTGGCCGCGGCCGAAGGCACCGACCTCTATGTGAACCTGCCCGTCGATTGCATGATCAATGTTTCCACCCCCGCGCTGCATTGCACCGTGGATCAGATTTGCGAAACGGGCCGCGTGAAATATCGTCTCGCCGGTTTCCCCGCCGACGGGAGCCGGCTGCGCCTTCACCTGCGTTTGCCGGCGGGTGTTGCGGCCGACGATGTTTTTCTCAACGGCCGCCGACTCCTTGCCCCCCGCATGGAGCGCGGATACCTCGTGGTGGATCGCGCCTGGCGCAACAATGAGGAAATCTACTACGATCTGCCCGAGCGCGCCACCCTGTTGGGCGATTGAAGTGGCGCGCCCCGGTGGCATATCGTCCACTTCTCACACGCCGACGGCGACAAAGGCCGCGTTTTGTTTGCCCTTTTCGCCTCAAAAGCGTAATTTCGCAATCTGAATATTCAAAGTAACCTATGGAAATTACCGGTAAAATCATTTTCGAACTCGAGCGCCGTTCCGGCACGTCCGCGCGCACAGGCAATTCTTGGGCTTCGCAGTCGTATGTGCTCGAGACGCACGACCAATATCCCCGCCGCATGGTCTTCGACGTGTTTGGCGACGACAAAATTCAGCAGTTCAACATCAAAGCCGGCCAGGAATTGACCGTGAGCTTCGACATTGACGCCCGCGAATATCAGGGCCGTTGGTTCAACAGTATCCGTGCTTGGCGCGTGATGCCCGCACAAGCACCCGGTGTGCCCGGTGCCGCTCCCGTCGCCCCCCAAGCCGCCGCTCCCGGCGTGACGATGCCCGCGGCCGGCGCCGCACAATACGGCCAAGCTCCCGCAGCCGGTGTGCCCCAACCCCAGCCGCAGGCTGCCGACGGCGGAGATGACGATCTCCCCTTCTGAAGTTTGACAACCCTCATTGAGTCGCGTCGTCCGTTTGTCGGGCGACACGGCTTTTTTTGTTCCGATTAAGCCGTGAAAAAGTTCTTTCGTTTCTGTCGTTGGGCGCTGGGCATCTTTTTGGTGTCGAGCATTCTGTCGGTTATCGTGCTGCGTTGGGTGCCGGTCTACGTGACTCCGCTCATGCTCATCCGCTGTGCACAGCAATGGAGTCGGGGCGAGCACATGCGCCTGCACCATAGTTGGGTGTCGCTCGACGAAATGCCTCCCTCGCTCCCCGTGGCTGTCATCGCCTCCGAGGACCAGAAATTTTATGTCCACAACGGTTTCGACACCCAAGCCATCGGCAACGCGTTGGTGCAGCGCATGGAGGGCGGTCGCCGCGTGGGCGGCAGCACCATCTCCCAGCAAACGGCCAAAAACGTGTTTCTCTGGCCCAACAGCTCGTGGGTGCGCAAAGGCTTTGAGGCCTATTTCACCGTGCTCATCGAACTTTTCTGGTCGAAGCAGCGCATCATGGAGGTCTATCTCAACAGCATCGAGATGGGCGACGGCATCTACGGCGTGAAAGCCGTGGCGGAGCAGCATTTCGACTGCGAACCGTCGCAACTCACGCGCCGCAACTGCGCGCTCATTGCCGCCACGCTCCCTGCCCCCCTGCGCTTCAGCAGCAAAACGCCCGGCCCCTACATGCGCAGCCGCGAGCGTTGGATTTTGGGCCAGATGCGGCACGTGCCGAGCTTCGACATGCACAAATAGATCGCCCGTAGGACAGCTGCCTGACCCCGATTGGCCGCGCTCGGCCCCCGGGCGGCGAAGAGTCGAGGCGCACCGCGAAACGACAGCCTCGCACCGAGTCCTGACCTCGGCGCGCCACCTCACAACAATGCGAAATCCCGCTTCCCTCAACTGAGGGGAGCGGGATTTTTGTTGGGTGCAGCCGCACGACGTCGGCACAAGTAGGGCAGGCACCGGGGAGAACCGCGGTGTGAAGCGGGGCAGTGTGTGCAGGCCGCAGGGCGCCGTCAGCCGAGTTGTGCGAAGGCGCGGAGTTTGGCCTCGTCGAGAATGCGCACCGTGCGCGAGGCGAAGGAGATGGCCCCCTCCTGTTCGAACGCTTTGAGGGTGCGGATGGCATTAGAGGTGCTCATGTTCGAGAGTTCGGCCAGTTCTCGGCGCGTAAGTGCGAGCCCAATCGCGTGGTGGTTGGTGGGATTGGCATAGGTCGAATGGAGGTAGAGGAGCGTCTCGGCCATGCGTTCGCGCAGCATGCCCTGGGTGAGGGTGACGAGTCGGCGATCGGCCGTGCCGAGTTCGCGCGCCAGCTGTTGCAAGATCAGGCGCATGAGTCGCGGCGACTCGTCGAGTAGCCGACGCACCAGCGAAATCGGATAGGCCAAGAGCGTTGTCGAGCAGTGGGTGGCAGCATTCGCCGCATAATGCTCGTCGGCCAGCGCAGCACGGTAGCCAAATATTTCGCCCGGCCCGATGAATCGAAGGGTTTGTGCACGTTCGGTGCGCCCTTCGCGGTAGATCCGCACGGTGCCCTCCATCACATAGTAGAGGTAGCGGGGCGCATCGTCCTGTCGATAGATGATTTCGTCTTTCGGGAGGATGTATTCGCGCTGTGCAGCGAGGAGCCGCGCGCGCTGTTCGGGGGTGAAGGCTTCGCGAAAGGTGTGCGAAACCAAATCAGGAGACCACGGGTTCTGGATTATCATCTGCTTCATAACGTCTCTCTTTCAGAAGTGGTGGACTGAATTCCCACTGCGTGCGAAAACGACCCGTCGGGCGGCGGATTCGCACCGTGGTGTTATGGCAAATTTATGCATTAGGCCGGGAGCGGCCAAACATTTCTCTAATTATTTTCGAATAAAGCACACCGACGTGCATTTCTCTCGTTTTCGGTCGGTGTGAAGGCGACGCCGTCGGGGGACGTTGCGGCGCGAAAGCGGGCGGTGCGGAAGGGCGCACCCCGCAAGGTGCAGAAAAAATGCGGAGCCGAGGAACAAAAACCGGGCGTTTTCCGGTGAAAACGGGGGGCTTTGCGCCGAAACACCGCATCTTTTCTGCGGGGGAGGGGCGGAGGGAGCGCGAAGGGTCAGGCTTCGCCGCGGTCGTCGGCGCTTTCAGGCGCTCGCTCGTCGCTCACGCCGTCCCAACCTTGGGCGCGGAGGGCGAATTCGTTGCCGTCGCGGGTGACCAATTGGGCGCCGAGTTCCGAACGCGTGATGTGGCCGATGATTTTCACGTCGTCGAGCGCTTCTACCTGCTCGTGGGCGGAGAGCGGCACGGTGAAAAGCAGTTCGTAGTCCTCACCGCCGTTGAGCGCGCAGGTGCTTACGTTGAGATTCAGCTCTTCGGCCGCCACAGCTGTCTGGTAGTCGATGGGCAAACGGTCCTCGTAGATGCGACAGCCCACGCCCGAGCGCTGACAGATGTGGAGCAATTCGCTGCTCAGTCCGTCGCTCACGTCGATCATGGCGGTGGGGCGGATGCCGGCTGCGCGCAGGGCGAGAATAATGTCGCGGCGCGCCTCGGGTTTGAGGAACCGCTCGAGCAGGTATTCGCGCCCGGAGAAGTCGGGGGCGAAGTTCAGGGCGCGGCGTGCGGCTTCGCTTTTGGCGGCGCGGAGTTGCGAGAGGTAGATGTCCTTTTCGCGCTCGAGCAGGCAGAGCCCGAGATAGGCGGCGCCGAGGTTTCCGCTCACACAAATGAGGTCGGTGTCCTGTGCGCCGTCGCGGCCGCAGATGTCGTCGGGTTGTGCGGTGCCCAGTGCGGTGAGGCTGAGGGTGAGGCCCGTGAGCGAGGCGCTGGTGTCGCCCCCCGCGAGGTCG
>ENA-OWNK01000248-OWNK01000248.1-metagenome-genome-assembly--contig:-NODE-248-length-26233-cov-6.456834_pt1 | contig 26233 bp, 31 predicted proteins | sample MGYA00245343_ERZ651121 | MGnify/ENA primary metagenome ERZ651121 (study PRJEB26857, sample SAMEA4031775) | metagenome | biome: human; feature: oral; material: saliva | place: Philippines | collected 2014... | reverse complement strand
AGTGATTTTCCTTTTTTGTTATTTGACATAATGCACACCTTTCTCTTGTCCAAAAATGACTTTCTTCTGTACAAACCAGTTAAAGAAGAACATTCCGATTTCGGTGATAATTTTACCAACGAGCGGTCCGATACCGAATCCGTAGCTGAGGGCCATTAAAATCAATGTGTTCAGCGTTAATGAGAAGCTGGCCAGTAGGATATAGCCGCCAAGTTCTTTGAGAACTGGTTTGTCGCTGGCAAATACGAACTTCTTATTCACGAAGAAATTGAATCCTGCGCTAATCACCCTTGCGACCACGTTAGCGGTCACGAGTGGTACGCCGATAAAAATCTGGAAGGCGTAGAGGGTGTAGTCAAGAAAAAAAGAGAGGATTGATGATAGGGCGAATTGGAAAATCTCTTTGTAGATTCTGAATGAATCGCGAAGAGGATTAAAGTGTGAGCCCTCATTTTTGTTCTCGTAAATGGTTTGAATTTCTAGCTCGCAGAAGGGGCGTTTTTCTTTTGCCCACACCATCAACACATTCATTTCGTATTCGAAACGTGATCCTGAGATTTCAAGCATTTTTTCTAAATGGGTGCTTGAGAATCCACGGAGGCCGGTTTGTGTATCGCTAATTTTCGTGCCGCTTGTGAGTTCGAAAATCTTTAAGGTGATTTTGTTTCCGACACGGCTTCTCAGTGGGACGTGGGTTCCGTCGAAGTTTCGAACGCCGAGTACGAGGCTGTCTTTCTCAAGGGCTGCCCTGGTGGCGATGCGCACGATGTCTTCTGGACTGTGTTGTCCGTCGGAGTCCGCCGTTACGATGGCCACTTCCTCGTTTGCGTATGTTTCTTGAATATAGCGATAAGCTGTTTTTAGACCTTCGCCTTTTCCTTTGTTTTCAGGATGCGTTAAAACAGTCGCTCCTGTGAGTTGGTTGAAGATAGGAAGATAGTTCTCTCCGCTGCCATCATCGACAACGACTACTTCTAAGTCTTTGGCGATTAGTTGCCCTGTTAAAGTGATTAATTTTTCCTCTGGTTCATATGAAGGGATAATTACGATAGTTTTCATTGTTTGTCACCGCTCACCTGGTGGGGGAGCTTCTCCTTTCCGTTTGGATAACTATACTTTGCACCATGAACTTAAAACTTACTTAAAAGCGGTGGAAAAAAATAAAAAAGCTCGGTAAGATAGAGATAGAATGACAACTCATCAATAAAGAAAGGATAGAAGTCGATGTCTAAAAAAGGGAAAATTCTAGTGGGTGCGCTGATTCTAATTGGAGTCCTCTTGGTAGAGCTCAGCATGTATGTTGTACCGTTTGTGGAAGAAATCAAAGCATTAGAAGCTCCAGTTTTTGTTGTTGGGGTCTTGTTAATAGCTGGAGCATTGTGGACTCTTACAAAGAGTATGAAAAGTCAAAGCGAAGAAAGATAAAAAGGAGGTACGACGATGGCAACAATAGAAAGTGGAGTGGGGTTTGGGGTTCCGCTAGTATTCTCGGCGAGTATTGCGTTTATTGCGACATGTGTGCTTGTCATTTTCGTTCGCCGATGGATAGCCGCAAAACAGAGCGGAGGTCCGTTTACGGCACCATTTCATATCGCAAAAGGAATGTTTTACATTCACGTGGCATTCTGTTTCAAAAAGCGTCGGATTCCTCTTGCATCCATTCGCCGGATTTTGATTGATTTCATGCGTGGTCGAAAGGGTGGCGGCAGCCGTTATGTCGTCATCATTGAACAAAAGGACGGCACAACGACGATGTTCTTCATGGGGAAAACCAAAGCCAACGATGCGCTGCTGGAGGAGTTACCTCAAGCGGTGAAGCGGTATCCGATACGAATTCAGAAGAACTAAGAATAAAAATAGCTTGAAGAAGAATGTTGATGATCAACATTCTTTTTTGTTTTACTACTTAGAAAAAGAAAATAATTTTGAAAACGCTTGACAAGTAACCGTTTACACAGTACAATGTTGTTGTTTAGATATGACACCGGTGTCAAAAAAGTTGCTAAATAAGTTATAAAGGAAGTTTTTTATGAAAAATTTAACTGCGATTAAATTTAAAGAAAATGGAGAATTTAATCATTTCCCTGGTAATACGGTTGTTGCAAATTTATATACTAAACCTGAATTAATGGAAGTAGTAGATATTATTCAGGCTCGCTATAGAGAATTACCTTTTATTGATAAGTTTACTCTCACCCCTAGAGATTCTATTCATATGACTGTAATTGAATTGCTTTGTCATGAAAATCGTGAGCCTGAATTTTGGAGTAGCCACCTATCGTTGGATACACCATTACAAGATATTCATGATTATTTTGCTAAACAATTGGAAATCTTCCCGTTGCTCAATGAAGAAATTCATATGAGAGTAATTGAAATGGGAAAACAAAATATCATGGTAGAACCAGCTGACGAAGCTTCAGCAAAAAGATTAGAGGAAATTAGAACTTACGTTTCTGAAAAAGCAGGAGTTCGTTTCCCAAATCATGATAGTTACCATTTCCATATTTCTGTTGGATACCTACGTATTCCATTAACTGAAGAGGAAGAAAAAGAATTTACTAAAGTTAGAGCGGAATTAACGAAAGTTCTACTTGAAAAAATTCCTGTAATTACTGTAAATCGTATTGATTATACAGTGTTTGAAGATATGAGACGATTTGTTCCATATAACGAAAAGTTTGAAAAATAAAAAATTATAAATAAAAACAAAAAGGAGATTTTAAAATGAAAAAATCGAAATTTTTAAAAACTTTACTAGCTGCAGGGCTTGCAGTTACAACATTAGCTGCATGCTCAGGAGGAGCAAATAGTTCATCAAATGCTACAACAACTGCACCTCAAGCACAGTCTGAAGAAAAAGCTGATAAGAGCCAAGAATTAGTAATTTATTCTAACTCTGTTTCAAATGGACGTGGAGATTGGCTAACTGCTAAGGCAAAAGAAGCAGGTTTCAATATTAAAATGGTTGACCTTCCCGGTGCTCAACTGGCAGATCGTGTTATTGCCGAAAAAAATAATGCAATCGCAGATATGGTGTTTGGTATCGGTGCAGTAGACTCAAATAAACTTCGTGATGCAAACCTTCTAGCTCAATTCAAACCAGAATGGCTTAACAAGATTGATGCTTCATTAGCCGATAAAGATGGATACTATAACCCAGTTATCGTTCAACCTTTAGTATTAATTGGTAGTCCAGAAGTTAAAGAAATGCCTAAGGACTGGACTGAATTAGCAAGTAAATATAAAGGACAATACGCAGTTTATGGTTTAACAGGAGGAACTGGACGTGCTATTTACGCAAGTATCTTAGTTCGTTACTTGGATGAAAGTGGAGACCTAGGCGTATCTGAAAAAGGATGGGAAGTTGCAAAAGAATACTTCGCAAATGCCTATACACTTCAAAAAGGTGAAAGCACAGTTGTTAAAATTTTAGATAAAGAAAGCCCAATTAAATACGGTATGATGTGGGGTTCTGGAGCGTTAGTCGGACAAAAAGAACAAAATGTTGAATTCAAAGTTATGTCACCAGAAATTGGAGTTCCTTTTGTAACAGAACAAACAATGATTTTAAATACAAGTAAGAAACAAGCGTTAGCAAAAGAATTCATCAACTGGTTCGGTCAAGCTGAAATTCAAGCAGAATACAGCCAAAAATTTGGTTCTATTCCAGCGAATAAAGATGCTGTAAAAGAATTGCCAGAAGCAACTAAGAAATTTGTTGATCAACTTAAACCTCAAGAAATTAACTGGGAAGTTGTTGGTAAATACTTAGACCAATGGGTTGAAAAAGCTGAATTAGAATACGTAAAATAGGCTGAATAATCAAAAATAAAAAGAGTCTCGCTAGGATTTCTACTCTATTCTATAGGAAGAGCCTACGCGAGACTTTTTAAGATAACATAAAGGAGTAAACGATATGATTAAATTTGATAATATTCAAATTAAATACGGTGATTTTATTGCGATTGACAATTTGAATTTAGAAATTAACGAAGGGGAGTTCTTTACATTCTTAGGACCTTCTGGATGCGGGAAATCAACAACTTTACGTGCATTAGTAGGGTTCTTAGATCCATCAGCAGGTCGTATTGAAGTAAATGGTAAGGATGTTACTAAATTAGAACCTGAAAAACGTGGAATCGGAATTGTGTTCCAATCTTATGCATTATTCCCAACAATGACGGTTTTTGATAATATTGCGTTTGGTTTGAAAGTGAAGAAAGTAGCTCCAGATGTGATTAAAGCAAAAGTTGCAGCGGTAGCAGCAAAAATTAAAATTTCTGACCAACAATTAAAACGTAATGTATCAGAATTATCAGGTGGACAACAACAACGTGTGGCACTAGCTCGTGCGTTAGTACTAGAACCAAAAATTCTCTGTCTTGATGAACCACTTTCTAACTTGGATGCTAAATTACGTGTAGATTTAAGAAAAGAATTGAAACGTCTACAAAAAGATTTAGGGATTACAACATTGTACGTTACTCACGACCAAGAAGAGGCTTTGACATTATCAGATAGAATCGCTGTATTTAACAATGGATTCATTGAACAAGTGGGAACACCTCCTGAAATTTACCATCAATCTAAAACAGAATTTGTTTGTGACTTTATCGGAGATATTAATGTCCTTTCTGAAGAAACAGTTCATGAGATTTTAGTAAACAATCCAAACATTCCTTTAGAGGATAAAAAAGGATATATTCGTTTAGAAAAAATTCGTTTCAGACGTGAAACAGAAGACGATATTGTTCTAAAAGGAACAATTATTGATACAGAATTTTCTGGTGTAACTGTGCGTTACACTGTTCAAGTGTCAGACCATCAGGTTGTTAACGTTACACGCATTGATAGTCAATTCGCAATTAAATCTGCTGGGGAAAATGTGGAACTTTATATTACGCCGTCAGATGTTGTGCAATATTAAGGAGGTATAACATGCGTCATAAGTTAAATTGGAAAGATTGGCTCATTCGTTTGGGCCTTATCTGGTTCCTCGTAACGTTTATTATTTATCCAAATATTGATTTGGTATTAGGTGTGTTTGTCAAAGATGGACAATTTACGCTAGATGCTGTTAATCGTGTACTTAAATCACCACGTGCAATTCAAAGTATTATGAACAGTTTTAAACTAGCATTCTCGTTAATTATTACAGTTAACGTAGTCGGTCTTCTTTGTGTGTTGTTCACAGAATACTTCGATATTAAAGGCGCCAAGATCTTAAAACTTGGATATATGACATCTTTAATTTATGGTGGTGTGGTTCTTGCAACAGGGTATAAATTCGTATACGGCCCTTATGGAATGATTACTAGAATTCTTCAAAACTTCCTACCAAACCTTGATCCAAACTGGTTTGTGGGATATGGTGCTGTATTATTTATTATGACCTTCTCAGGTACAGCCAACCATACATTGTTCTTAACAAATACCATTCGTGGTGTCGATTATCATACTATTGAAGCAGCGCGTAATATGGGAGCAAAACCATTTACCGTATTCAGAAAAATTGTTTTACCAACATTAACGCCAACATTATTTGCCTTAACAATTATGATTTTCTTAAGCGGGCTATCAGCAGTTGCGGCTCCAATGATTGTAGGGGGTAAACAATTCCAAACAATTAACCCGATGATTATCACTTTTGCAGGGATGGGGAACTCTCGTGACCTTGCTGCATTACTTGCGATTGTCCTAGGGATTGCAACAACAATCTTATTAAGTATCATGAATAAGATTGAAAAAGGTGGAAATTATATTTCAATTTCTAAAACAAAAGCACCTTTGAAAAAACAAAAGATTACTTCAAAACCATGGAATATCATTGCGCATATCGTGGCATACGCTTTATTCGTAGTGTTCATGTTACCTTTGATTTTCATTGTCTTGTACTCATTCACTGATCCAGTGGCGATTCAAACAGGTAACTTGTCATTAGCTAACTTTACTCTAGAAAACTATCATCAGTTCTTCAGTAATAGTGTTGCGTTCTCACCATTCTTAGTCAGCTTTGTATATGCTATTCTTGCTGCTATCACTGCGACAGTTCTTGCCGTTGTATTTGCACGTGTGGTTCGTAAACATAAAGCTCGCTTTGACTTCTTATTTGAATATGGTGCGTTATTACCTTGGTTATTACCAAGTACTTTATTAGCAATTAGTTTGCTATTTACATTTAATCAACCACAACCACTTGTATTTAATTTCATTTTAGTAGGAACGCTAGTAATTCTATTAATTGGATATATTATTGTGAAGATTCCATTCTCTTATCGTATGGTTCGTGCTATTTTGTTTAGTGTTGATGATGAGATGGAAGATGCAGCTCGTAGTATGGGGGCGTCTCCGTTTTATACAATGATGAAGGTTATTATTCCGTTTATTTTACCGGTAGTACTTTCAGTTATTGCTCTTAACTTTAACTCTCTATTAACAGACTTTGACTTATCTGTATTCTTATATCATCCATTAGCTCAACCTTTAGGTATTACTATCCGTTCAGCTGGGGATGAAACAGCAACATCAAATGCACAAGCACTTGTCTTTGTATATACAATTGTATTGATGATTATTTCTTCAACAGTACTTTACTTCACACAAAGACGTGGCAAAACAACTAGAAAATAATTATGGTTACATCAGGTATTGAATTAACGAATACAGATATTTTTATCCGAATTGCATTGTCTTTGATAGCCGGAATGGTTATCGGCATGGAACGAGGTAGTAAATCGCAGCCAGCAGGAATAAGAACGCATAGTATTGTGTGTGTTGCGGCATGTTTAATCATGATGACTAATGAATTTGTTTCTTATAAGTTTGGGACAGGAGATCCGACCAGATTAGGAGCGCAGGTTGTTTCGGGAGTCGGTTTCTTAGGGGCTGGGACGATTCTTGTCACAGAAAAGAAAAAGGTTACAGGACTAACCACAGCCGCTGGTATTTGGGGCTCTGCAGGAATAGGACTCGCAATTGGAGTCGGCTTTTATCAAGGAGCAATTATAGCAGCCGTTTCTATTTGGGGCGTGATATCCATGTTTCAACCGTTAAAGATGTATCTACAGAAAAGATCAAAGGTGATGGAGCTTTATATTGTAGTAAATTCTACAGAAGCCTATAATCGTGTATTAGTCTATTGTGCAGAAAATCGAATTCGAATTACTGACTCAAGGACTGCATTTGGAGAAGTTAATCAAAGTCGAATCCAGTATTTCGATGTGCCAGAAAAGAAAATTGCTTCTTTTGTAACGTTAGAATTAGCTGGAAGCTTTGAACATCTTCGACTTATGGAAGAACTTTCTAATCTTCCAGGCGTCATTTATGTTGAAGAGATTAGTTGATATGAATTAAGGGCAAGATTTCTTGCCCTTTTTGAAATTGTAATTATTTAGTGATGAAAAATTATTCTAAAAGAGGATGATTGAAGGTGTGTTAAGGGATGAAAATATATAAAATAGATATTGAAAATGGAAAAATTCAATGTTATAACGAAAATTGTTTAAAAGAAGAATATCGTATTTATACACTTTACAATCTATGTGATATGGTATGGGCATTCCGTTTATCAAATGAACAACTGCTTTTAAATGTGTTAACTAGAGAAAAACTAGTTCCCATTATTGATTATTATATACAATACATTATTCAAATAATCCGAGAGACAAATCATCAGGAAGAATCGGAGAGGATTGAATTGTTTGGCCGTCCATTTTTATATTCTGCGATTCAAGTAATAGCAAAGAGAAAGCTTGAAAAATTAGGATTTAAAGAAGGAAATATTTTATTTAACATAGATAAATGGAAAGAAGAGATAATTGTTTCTACAAGAATATAAATATTTATTTTTTTGGCTTAGATATCTTTTATGAATTATAATTAAGAAAAGCATATTTGAGGAGTAGAAATGGAAAAGGGAAAGAAAAAATATACAATTTATGATATTGCGCGCATTTCAGGGGTCTCTCCAAAAACTGTTTCCCGTGTTATCAATGGTGGTGATGGAGTTAGATCAGAAACTTACCAGTCTGTGATGAAGGTAATTGATGAACTGTCTTATATTCCAAATGCGTATGCACAAAATCTGACTAAGAAAGAAACAACGAATATTCTCATTTCAGTCAAGAAGATGGAGTCCTTCCCATTAATCTGGTTCCAGACACTATTGGATAAGGTTTTACAAACTTGTAAAGAAATGGGAGTCAATGCAATCGTCGAGTATTTTGGTGAAGGGGATTCAATTAAGGATTCTATTATTTCAAGTACTGGAAGTTTAGTCGATGGAGTTATTGTCTTTTATGAAGGTAAAGATGATAGTAGAATTCAATATTTAAAGAAAAATAATATGCCTTTTATTGTGTTTGGGGAATCACAGACAGAAGGTGTTATTTATGTTTCAAATAATGATTTCCAAGCAATGTACGATTTGATGGGAGCCGTTGCTGATAAAGGACTTCGTGACATGTGGCTACTAATGGGTGGAGAGTCACTTGTCAATAAAGATCGTGAGAAGGGTGCTCGTACTTTTGTAAAAGAGAAAAAGTATGAAATTGCTTTAGAAGTTGTTTATGGATTAGCTACGATTGAATCTGTGTATCATTATGCGATGGATAATTTAACAGGTACGAATATACCGGATATTATATTTGTCTCTGGGGATGAAAAAGTCCAAGGGATTATTCGTGCGTGTTACGAAAAAGGGATCTCGATTCCTGACCAATTAGCTATTGTAGGGTTTGACAACATTCCAATAGCACAATATTATACACCTGCATTATCAACCATTTCTCCAGATTATAGTCAGTTAGCAAAAGAAATGATTGATGGAGTTCTTGCGATTATCAATGGAGATAAAAGAAAATCTGTAGAGGTTTCTACAACTCTTGTCAGACGTCAATCGTTTTAAGCAGAGTACGGTGCAAATAATATAAATGTCTTAAAATGGAAGTAAGCTTTTAGAGTTTATTTCCATTTTTTGTTTCCTGATTTCAGTTTATTTGCTAGGAGGAAAGACAGCAGTTTGATGAACTGTAAAATCTCACATTGCGCGATGAGTGCTATAATAGGTACTGTTTTTTATATGGATATGACTTGTTTTCAGAAATGGGTGAATTCACCAACGCCAAATGGAGTACCTTCCTTGGATACGCGGTAGCCGTTATCCTAACGATTTTAAACTTCAAGTTAATCATTGATTTATTCTAAAACCAAACGGGCATCTTCGGGTGCTCGTTTTTTTGGATAGTTTTCCTAAAGTTCACAGAGGTTTTATTGTATTTTTCTAGAGAATAGGATAGATTATAAGTGAGAGATGGAACCGCATTCAATGGTTCGTCAATACAAGTAGAATGAGGAGGATGGTTATGAATTTTCCATTTCGTGAAGATCCAAATACGGCAACGATACTGTGCAAGCATATTGCAAGAGGAGAACAGCCGATTCTATATGTAAGTCACGACGAGGACGATGGCATGTGGCAGTTTCTATGCAACGAGGAGCATTCCATTGAGGACTTGATGCTAGTGAGTTTGAAACAAGCCTATGAGCTCGACCCGTCTATCGGGGAAATCAAAGACTTACCTCTTGGGAAAGAGGCTTGGAGGGAAAATCCACAAATGCCGTGGAGAACTTAAAGTTGAGGATGAATTGTTTGATTTAATTGCGCTTATTGTCTGAGACAGGGGGCATTTTTATGAAAAAGAATCTGATAGCAGTTGTACTGTTCAGTGTATTTCTATTGCCTGCGTGTGTGCATACGGATGAACAGAGTCAAAAGACGACCGCATTAACATCTACAACAGTGGCTCAAGGGACAGAATCGTCTCAAGGAACGACAATAGCGGGTACAACGGTGACGGCGACGGAGACAGTTGCAACAACTGTCGTTACCGAAACGCCAGCAACGGAAACAACGGTTGCTGTTGTCGAGAGTCGCAAGAAATTGTTATCTGTAACACCGCAAATTCAAGAAAAATGGTATTTTTGCGCACCAACAACGGTGAGTATGATGTTATCCAGTCAAGGAATTACCGTTTCGCAACAGCAATTAGCACAAGAGATGGGCACATATGAACCTTACGGGACGCATAACCGGGATGCGATTCGGGTGTTGAATCAGCATTTGTTTGGATATCCAGAGCCCCAAGCTGGGCAAGCGGGTTATCGTATTGCGACCATTACGGATGCTAGCCCTAATTCGGAGGATATGCGTTTGTTTAAAGAGCGAGTTCGCAAGAATATTGACGACGGCTATCCGCTCTATTACACCTTTACCATTTCGCAGATTTATCCTGGAAAATCAGGGGAACATAATGTAATTGGGATTGGTTATGAGCTGACTCCTGATGGGAAAGACATTTCCGCAATTTATTATTTAGATTCCATGACGCATGTCCAAGATCCAACTTACGGCGGTTTGAAAAAAGTAACGCCAGAAGAGTTGTTGGCGGCGATGGTGACATGCGGTGAACCGAATTACGCTTGGTAATCGTAGAAAACGACAGTGAAAGGACGAAAAGAATGAAGAGTATTTCGAAAACAGTAAAATTAGGACTTTGTGCAGCCGTTCTGATTGGCTTAGCAGGATGCGCTAAGACGCAAAAAGAAACGACGACACAGGTAGCTCCAGAGACGACAACCGTAGCGGCACAATCGCAGGAAGCACCGCAATGGGTTGCGACCTATACCAATATCAGCAATCCTTCAAGCGTTGAAGAAGTGAAGGCGTTGTTGTCCGCATATTTAGATAAAGAAAGTGTGGAGAAGTTCTTCGAGTTCGTGAATGACTATAATGAGATTGTCGGCGAGACAGGCTTGCAAGGGGATTTTGCGTCATTTACAAAAACGGAGTATGACGTTGAAAAAATCAGTTCGCTTTGGACTGCAAAACACGGCGATTTTGTTGGAACGAACTGCCGCATCAATACGTATGCGTTGTTGAAGAATAAAATTTCGATTCCGAAGATTGCTGCGGATAGTGAGCTCTTATTTATCGATAATGATGCGATTGATAAGGGGCATCTCTTTAGTGCGGACGAAAAAGAAGACTTGAATCGTTTGTTCTCTCGTGTGGAAACGGAAGCCACGACAGACGTGAAGACGCATGCGAAGAAGATGGAACAGTTCCTATCGCAATTTACTTTTGACGAGAATGCGCGTATGCTCTCCGTCGTGATTCACGATAATTTGGACGGGGAATCGCTCTTTATTGGCCACGTGGGAGTCTTAGTTCCGACGGGGGACGGGTTCTTATTTGTCGAAAAACTCACCTTCGAGGAGCCATACCAAGCGATTAAATTTAAGACGAAAGAAGATGTCTACAAATATCTTGAAACGAAATATCAAGACTATACCGGAGAAGGCTTAGCGAAGCCATTTATTATGGATAACAATAAATGGGTAGAGATGAAGTAAAAATAAGTTATTCGTCTTGAACATAGAATTTGGAAGTAGCGATGGAGGATGAAAGGATGGCTTCTAGCAAGGAATACTTAGCCTATATTTCAGAACAATTATCGAGATTAGAGGATATCCGCTATAGAGCAATGATGGGGGAATATATTTTGTATTACCGGAAAAGGTTATCGGTGGAATTTATGATGATCGATTCCTAATCATAAATGTCACAACTGCCAGAGAAAGTATGCCTGACGCTTCATTGGAACGCACATATGAAGGGAAAAAAGAAATGCTACTGATGGAAAATGTAGAAGATAAGCAGTACTTAACGGATTTGTTTAAGGCTATCTATGATGAACTGGCGGCTCCGAAACCAAAGAAAAAGTAATAATGCTTGGAGGAGACGTCACTTTTTTGGACGATTAGCAGGCATTCCTTTGCATCCATAAAGTAACGATTACATCTATAGCAGTTTCAAAGTGCTATAGGTGTTTTTGACATGTTGAAGAAAATGGGTGAATGGGAATATAACTTTCTCAAGTGATTTGGTATAATGACAGTAGAGATTAAAGGAATTCGAGGCGAAGACAATGAAGCCAGAAGAGTATTCTTGGAATGAAAGGGAACAAAATAGTTATATCAATGGGAAAGAGAACGACAAATCGCATTAGCGCGAGCTTTTTTAAAAGAAAGTAGGACACTAAAGATGAATATGAGTATTAGAGAAATTATAGATAAAAAGGAAAAAGAACTGATTTCAAAAGAAGTGTTATATGATCTTCCCGAATGGTTTGGAATGCCAGAAAGCACGCAGGAATATGTCGATGATGCGATGGACAAACCGTTTCTAGCTTGTTTTGTAGAAGGAAAGCTAGCAGGATATGTTGTGTTGAATGCTACGAGTGAGGATTGTGCAGATATTTTTGTGATGGGAGTCAAAAAGGAATTTCACCGCCAAGGAATCGGCCAAAAATTGAATGAGGCGTATGAGCAACTAGCTCGGAGTTTGGGGTACACTTATTCCCAAGTGAAGACTGTAAAAATGGGACATTACGAACAGTATGATCGCACGAATCTTTTTTATAAGGCAATGGGGTATAAGGAGTTAGAATGCTTCCCGACTTTGTGGGATGAATGGAATCCGTGTCAAATCTATATTAAATATTTAGGGGCATGAAGCAGAAAACTACAGAAAATAGGAAACAGAGGAGAGTTCGATGAAAGTAAAGAAGATAGGAATCGTTAGCTTATCTAGCGGAATAATGGGAGAGAACTTCATTCAGCATGAACTCAATCTTGGAAAGAAACGTATAGAAGAGTACGGTGTAGCAGTTGAATTTTTACCCCATGCTTTAAAAGGACTTGAATTTATTAAGCAGCATCCAGAATGTAGAGCGCAAGATTTGCTAGCTGCATTTCAAGATGACTCGATTGATATGATTTTAACTGCGATTGGCGGGGATGATACTTATCGCCTACTCCCTTACTTATTTGAACAGGATGCGCTTAAAAAGGTTGCTAAACAGAAGATTTTTCTAGGTTTTTCAGATACAACAATGAATCATTTAATGTTACATAAAGTTGGCATTCAAAGCTTTTATGGGCAGGCTTTTTTACCGGATGTATGTGAACTTTCAACGGAAATGCTCCCATATACGAAATCGTATTTTGAGGAATTACTGACAACGGGAAGAATTAAAGAAATTCGCCCAAGTGAGATTTGGTATCAGGAGAGAAAAGATTTTAGTGAAAAAGGATTAGGCGTTTCGACGCCAAGTTTTCCAAATCAAGGGTTTGAATTGTTAAAAGGAAATGCCCAATTTAGCGGTCCGATTCTAGGAGGATGCTTAGAATCAATGTATGATTGTTTCGATTCTTCATTATATGCAGATTCTGTACAGCTTACTCAGAAATATAAGCTATTTCCAACGCTTGAAGACTGGAGTGGGAAAATTCTGTTGCTGGAAACAAGCGAGGAACTACCAAGTGTTGAGTTGTATAGAAAGATGATTCAAGCTTTAAAACAGTATGGAATCTTTGATGTAGTTTCTGGTATCTTGGTTGGTAAACCTCAAAACGAAATTCATTATGAAGAATACAAAGTAGTACTATTAGAGGAGTTAACGGACAAAGAGGTCTCTATTGTTTACAATATTAATGTTGGACATGCGACACCACGCTGTATTGTTCCTTTTGGAGTACATGCCCAAGTTGATGTAGATGCTCAAGTAATCCGATTTGATTATAATAAATAGAGTAGAGATTAGAGTCAGAAAAGAGGATACAAAATGGATATAAAAGATTTTACAGAAAGAGAACAAGAACAAATTAAAAAAGGATTGAGCACAGCGGTGTTGACGGATAAAGAAGCGGCTAAGAAAATTCTAGCGCTAGTGCCAGAAGAATGGATTAAGGCAATTCCGTTCTTAGTCAGAGGTCATGCGACAACAAAAACTGTTCAACGTATCGCAAAAGAAAATCCTGAACTTTACGCAGTCGCAAAACAAGAAGGCGAACTTCCTGAAAAAGAACGCGAAGAATTGCGTGAAATCATCACTGGAATTTTCCAACAAAAGATGAACAAACATAATATTAAATAATGACAGTGCCATGCATGAATGCGTGCATGGCGCTTTGTATTTTCGCTGGAATACGATACAGTAGGAAGTGAGAGAAAATGAAGTAGGAGAAAGGGAGTAAGAAAATGGAAAGAATTGAACCAGCAGCATTTCAAGCGTTGCATCAAAAAGAGGACATCACGATTCTAGATGTTCGTGAAGTGGATGAATTCCAAGCAGGGCATATCGAAGGAGCATTGAATGCGCCGCTAAGCACGTTAGAGAATGGATATGAGCAACTGGATGCGTCGAAACGCTATTATGTGATCTGCCAAGGTGGCATGCGTTCGGAGCGTGCGTGTCAGTTCTTGGAGACAAAAGGCTTTGATGTGATAAATGTAGAAGGTGGAATGAATCAGTGGAAAGCTTAAAGCAAACAACAGAGGTGCAACTAGTTCCTTTTAATAAAAGTTTCCTTGAAACGATTTGGAAGATTGGTTTTTCAACGGAGAAGCCAGAGTGGACGAAGTTGAACGCACCGTATTTTAATGATTATCGCAAGTTTGATGATGCGAAAAGTTTTGGAGAAAGCCCGATTGCAGATTTTTTAATGAGCGACGATTGCAGATGTGTTGTCGCTAACGGTCAGCCTGTCGGGATGGTTTCAAAATCATGGGAGGATGAAGCTACACGATGGCTAGAAATCGGAATTGTGATCTATGACGACCAGTTATGGAGCCAGGGAATTGCGACCACTGCGCTAACGAAGTGGGTGGATGCCATTTTCCATGAAACCGATGCGCTCGAACATATTGGCATGACGACTTGGAGTGGGAACGGTGGGATGATGGCCGTTGCCGAGAAATTAGGGTTCCTAAAAGAAGGGCAAATTCGGAAAGTCCGCTACTACCAAGGTCAGTACTATGACAGTGTGAAGTATGGAGTTTTACGAGAAGAGTGGAATACAAGAGCATAAAGAAAGAGACTAATCCATGTGTGATTAGTCTCTTTTAGTATGTGAATCATTATTTCCCAGGAGTGTTTGGATCTAAGCCAAATGATTGCTCGAAAATAGGTCTTAAGGCTTTAATCATATCTTCTGCACCTTTGATTGCGACTGTGTATACTTTATCGCCTTTTTTGAATATCCATTCGTATACAGTTTTCCCATCTGCAAATGTTACTTTTATTAAGAAAGCGTCCTCACCGGCAAATTTAGGTTTAGCTTTTACACCTTCTATACTAGTTTGATTTTTGTCTTTTTCCCAGAAGTTATATAAACGATTCGCAATTAACTGTGCGTCAAAGGTTTCGTTTTGACCAAGTTCAACAGAATCTTTACTGTATGAGTCCAGTAATATCACATTGTATTTGTCTGGTGATGAATATTGGAACGCTTTGCTATTTTGAGCTGTGTATACGACCCAATCTTTAGGGATATTGATATAACCAAGTTTTTCATTTCCGATACGTTGAGTATCTGCAAGGGATATTTCTTTTGCCCCAGAAGAAGACCCAGGAGTTGTAGTTTTAGCAGTTGTCGTTTGAGTTGCTGTAGTTGGTGCAGCCGTAGTTTCTTTAGCGACTTCAGTAGTTGGTGCTGCAGCAGTTTCCGCTGTTTTCTTTTCTCCGTTTCCGCAAGCCGCTACCATTAATGCAGATAGAAGCGTTACAGAGCCTAATAAAATTTTGTTTTTCATATTGTTTTTCTCCTTGATTAGGTTAATACCTGGTTTTTATATTATTGTCCTGGAGTTTTTGCATTTAAGCCCCAAGATTGTTCAAAAACTGGTCTTAACGATTTAACCGTTTCTTCTGTTCCTTCGATTGAGACTACGTAAACGATATCCCCTTTTTGGAATATCCATTCGAACATAGTTTTACCATCGGAGAATGTTGCTTTTATTAAGTAAGCTTTTTCTCCCGCAAAATCAGCTTTCACGCCTTGAACACTAGTTTGTTCTTTATCATTTTTCACGCCATTGAGCAAACGATTTGCAATTAACTCTGCGCCAAACGTTTCACCATCATTAAGTTTAACTTTATCTTTAGAATAAGACTCTAGATACATAATATTATATTGATCTGGTGACGAATAATAGAAGTTATCAGGGTTGTTTGAGGCTTTGAATACTACCCAGTCTTTAGGGACGTTGACATAGCCAATATTATCTTTCCCAACACGTTGAGTGTCTTCAAGTGATACTTTTTTTGTCTCTGAAGAAGTCCCAGGAGTTGTTGTTTTAGCAGTAGTCGTTGGAGCAGTAGTTGTTGGTGCAGCTGTAGTTTCTTTAGCGACTTCAGTCGTTGGTGCAGCAGCAGGTTCCGCTGTTTTCTTTTCTCCATTTCCGCAAGCCGCTACCATTAAAGCAGATAAAAGCGTTACAGAGCTTAATAAAATTTTGTTTTTCATGATGATTGTTCTCCTTAACAGGTTTATTATACTTGTATTATATCACACGTGGATGAAAAATCAACTAGGAAAATTTTTGGCTAAAAAAGAGGGATAATAGAGCATAACAAAAGAGACTAACCATAGCGATTAGTCTCTGTTATTTAATTATTGATTATTTCCCAGGAGTTTTTGGATCTAAGCCCCATGATTGTTCAATCAAGTCAATCATTTTTTGAAGAGTGCTTTTGTCTCCGTCAAAGGCTACTGTATATACTTTATCGTTTTTTTGGAAGATCCAGGTGAAGAAATATTTTCCATCTTTTGTGAGAGATTGGATGACAAAAGCATCCATTCCAACCACTTTTGATTTTGCACCTTGGATTTTAGCAATTTCAGAATTATTTTCGTATGTACTATATAAACGGTTCGCCACTAACTCTGCGCCCCATGTCTCACCATTCCCAAGTTTGACTTGGTCTTTAGAGTAGCCAGTTAATGTCACAACATTGTATCCATCTGCTGTGTATTGATACTGTTGTGGATTGTTTCCTTGGATTTCTTTGAACTCTACCCAGTCTTTAGGAACATTGACATAACCAGTATCTTCACGTCCGATACGTTTAGTATCTGCAAGTGAAACTTCTTTTTTTTCAGAAGAAGCGCCCGCAGTAGTTGTCGGTGCTGTTGTAGTTGGAGCAGCAGTAGTTACTTCTGTTGTTGGAGCTGCAGTTGTTTCCGTTGCTTTCTTTTCTCTGTTACCGCAAGCCGCTACCATTAAAGCAGACAGAAGCGTCACAGAACCTAATAAAATTTTGTTTTTCATCATGATTGTTCTCCTTAGAGTTGTTATAGGTCTATTTTACCATTAATGAGATGGAATTTAAATAATACCAAAAAGAGTATAAAAAAGAGACTAACCATGGTGATTAGTCTCAGTAATTAACGATTGATTATTTTCCAGGAGTTTTTGGATCTAAGCCCCATGTTTGTTCAATCAAATCAAACATTTTTTGAAGAGTGTTTTTGTCTCCTTCAAAGCTTGTTGAATATACTTTGTCGTCTTTTTGGAAGACCCAGATGAAGAAATATTTACCATCTTTTGTAAGAATTTGAACTAGAAAAGCATCCATTCCGGAAACTTTTGTTTTAGCGCCTTGGATTTTTTCGATGCTAGGATTTTTTTGGTACGTACCATATAAACGGTTCGCAACCATTTCTGCGCCCCATGTTTCACCTTCGCCAGGTTGGTATTTGTCCTTAGTGTAGACGTTTAATGTCACAATATTGTATCCATCTAATGCAGCATATTGATACTGAGGGCCACCATTGGCAGATTTGAATTCTACCCAGTCTTTAGGAACGTTGACATAACCAGTATCTTCACGTCCGATACGTTGAGTATCTGCAAGTGAAACTTCTTTTGCTTCAGAAGAAGCGCCAGCAGTAGTTGTTGGAGCTGTTGTAGTTGGTGCAGCTGTCGTTGCTTCTGTAGTTGGAGCTGCCGTTGTTTCCGTTGCTTTCTTTTCTCCGTTTCCGCAAGCCGCTACCATTAAAGCAGACAGAAGCGTTACAGAACCTAATAAAATTTTGTTTTTCATGATGATTGTTCTCCTTAAAAGTTGTTGTCACAAGGTTATTTTAACATTCTTTAAATTAAATTTAAATAGAGAGCCAATTTTTCTCGAACTATGAAAATGTGCGAATCAGTCTCTTTTAGTATTGTCTAGGAAATTTTGGATCTAAGCTCCATGTATTTTGTAAAATAGATCTTAATGAGTCAATTGTTTCTTCTGTACCTTCGATTGCAACTCTATAGACGAGATCTCCTTTTTGGAAGAACCAATCGAATAGAGTTTTTCCGTCTGTAAATGTTACTTTTAATAAGTAAGCTTCTTCTCCAGCAAATTTTGTCTTGACGGCGTCTAAACTAGTCTGTTGTTTGTCATCTTTCCATTTAACAAACATGCGATTCGCAACTGCTTTTGCTCCCCATGGTTCCCCATCGTTAAGTTTAAATTGCTCTTTACTAAAACTTCTGAGTAATAAAACAGTGTATTTATCTGGCGAAGAATATCGGAATAGATCAGGATATTTTTCGCTGCTGTATACTATCCAATCTTTAGGGACATTGATATAGCCAACATCTTCACGTCCAATACGTTGAGTATCTCCAAGTGAGACGTCTTTTGCATCAGAAGAAGCGCTAGCAGTTGTTGTTGGAGCAGTCGTAGTTGGTGTAGCTGTCGTTACTTCTGTTGTTGGAGCTGCCGTTGTTTCTGGTGCTTTCTTTTCTCCGTTCCCGCAAGCCGCCACTATTAAAGCAGACAGGACAGTCACAGAAGCTAATAAAATTTTGTTTTTCATCATGATTGTTCTCCTTGATTTAGTTTAGAGTTTTGTTTATTTCCCGGGAGTTTTTGAATCTAAGCCCCAAGATTGTTCAAGAATAGGTCTTATTATTGTGACAGTATCCTCTGTTCCTTCCAGTAAAACGTCGTATACTTTTTCTCCTCTTTGGAAAACCCATTGGAACAAGTATTTGCCATCTTTCAATTGAATTTTAATAAGGAAAGCATCCTCGCCAGCAAATTTTGTCTTTTCCTTTTGCGTTTTTTCGGCTTTAGGATTGTATTGCCAGCCTTCATACAAGCGGTTAGCTAGTAACTCAGCCCCAAAAGTTTCCCCAGCATTGACGGTTAATTGGTCTTTGCCATATCCATTGATCGTAATCATATTGTATGGATCTTTTGAAGCGTATTGGAATTGAGGGCCACCGTTTGGATCTTTGTATTCTACCCAGTCTTTAGGAACGTTGAAATAACCGACATCCTCGCGTCCTACACGGTGAGTGTCAGCCAGTGATACTTCTTTTGTTTCAGAAGTTCCAGTCGTTGTTGTAGGATCTGTTGTAGTTGTTCCAGTTGTAGTTACTTCTGTTGTTGGAGCCGCAGTTGTTTCGGGCGCATTCTTTTTGTCGTTCCCGCAAGCCGATACCATTACCGCAGACAGGATGGTAACAGAACCTAAAATAATTTTATTCTTCATGATGATTGTTCTCCTTAAAGTGGATCGTACATCTGTATTTTACCAATTTTATTTCTTGTTTTAAAGATAGTTTTTATTTAATGAATAAAACTAGCAGAGAAATATACAGGAAATCCACATTTTTCTTATTCACATAAGCAATAAGATGAATTATAATTGAAAAGAAACCGTTATCAACGTTTTTTAGATATTCGTGGGGGGATTAAGAATGAAAAAGGTATATTTATTAACTTGGAATCCAGATAATTGGAACTGGCCGGATTATAAGGAAAAGGTGCAAGCTGTAAAAGAAGGTAAGACAGTTATTGAACCGTGGACGAGTAGTAGTAAACAGCCAAATGTTGGGGACCAAGTATTCTTATTAAAAAACAAAGTGGGAATCATTGGCCATGGACATGTTGAAAAAGCTTCATATGAAGCACCTCATTATGATTCTAAGAAGGCTCAAGAAGGACAGAAAACGAATCATATTGACGTTAAATTTGATTGGCTAATGGATGAAATTGAAAATAATTATATTTCGCTTGATTTACTTGAAAGAGTGTTTCCGAAGCAAACATGGAGACCACAATCTTCAGGTATCGAAATCAAAGAAGAATATATAAATAATTTAGAGAAAGTTTTTCAACAAGTAAGATCAATTCCAAACTCTCGCATTGATTTTGGAATTATAAATACTTTTTTGAAAAATTATTGTAGAAGAATTTATAGTGATCCTGAAAAAGCAGGTGACCAAAAAGCAGAAATGGAAGAAATAAAAAAAGTTGGGCAAACAGCTTACCGAGAATTTAACAAATATGGGAAATTTATCGAGAAGTTACTCCCTGGCTATACCGTGGGAAAATCAACAGGTTGGCAAAATTCGGGAAATCTTATGAAGTATTTTTGGATAGAATTAAAGAAAGTCGGCTACGAAGAATTAGCGCATAGTATTTCTATTTCAATGAATGCATATCCAGAATATAACAAGCAAAAGGGTGTAACTCTATCTGTCAGAGTTGAAGCAAAAGATTCTCAGTGTAAAAAGGATTCTATTTTTTCTGAAAAGGAAGTTTATAAAATTCACAATAGTATTCTAGATATTCCTATCAAAAAAACTGACAACTTGTATTATCAAGCAAGTGTGAAATCAAGACAAACGGACACATTCAAAAAATTTGGTATTGACGCAGAGGAAGTACGTAAGGAACTTGACCAATTAGAAAAAGTTCAAATTGTTAAGGAAATAACTGGACCTTATATAGAACAAAATACCCCAGATATTTTAATGCAAACTGTACAAGCAATTGCCGACTTAATACCGTACTATGAACACATTTTAGAGGTTAGAGAAAACAGAATTAAAGAAAGAGAGGGCAGTTTGATGATAAATGAAGAATCAGAAACAACATATAATTCAAATCAATCAAGAAATGATATTGCAAAAAACACTATATTATATGGTCCTCCAGGAACAGGGAAAACGTACTATACTGCCTACTATTCAGTTGCAATCTGTGAGGATGTTTCCATTGAAGACTTGGAAAAACAATCATACGAAGACGTGTTAAAAAAATATGATTTTTTAAAAAAAGAGGGAAGAATTGCCTTTACAACCTTTCATCAATCGTATGGTTATGAGGAGTTTATTGAAGGTATTAGACCCGTAATGTCAGGAGAGGAAGAAACGAAATCAATAGAATATGAAATAGTCCCTGGAGTGTTTAAGAAATTCTGTGATGAGAACTCTCAAAGTGATGAACCTTGTGTTTTTGTTATTGATGAAATCAACCGAGGAAATATTTCTAAAATATTTGGCGAGTTAATTACTTTGATTGAGGAAACAAAGAGAAAAGGTGAAGTAGAGGAGTTGACGGCTTTCTTACCTTATTCACAGCAAGAGTTCGGAGTTCCAAATAATGTTTATATTCTAGGAACAATGAATACGGCAGATAGATCCATTGCATTGATGGATACAGCGTTGCGTAGAAGATTCAACTTCATTGAAATGATGCCAGATTGCAGAACCATTGAAGATGTTGTAATCCGTCAAAACGAGAAAGAAGTTAATGTCGGAGATGTCTTAGATATTATTAACCGAAGAATTGAGTTTCTATTTGATAGAGAGCATACTATTGGGCATGCCTTTTTCACTTCTCTGAAAAATGGAGATTCGAATTCAATTGAAAGATTAGCAGATATCTTTAGAAACTCCATCATTCCTCTATTACAAGAGTATTTCTACGACGATTATGAAAAAATTCGTCTTGTCCTAGGAGATAATCATAAAAAAGATGAGCAATTTCAATTCATTAAGAAAGTAAACATTGTACCAAAAGAATTGTTTGGAGAGTCTATTAGATTAGAAAGCACAGCTTTGTATTCATTGAATGAGGATGCTTTGGGTAAGATTGAAAGTTATCAAGGGATTCTTTTGCCTCAACAAGAGGACTAATCGGGTGATTGTATGAATGATAAATTACTATCAATGAAAGAGTTCGAATTTATCACATCGAATGAAAGTTATGCCGAAAAAGAAGGTAATGTTCATTACCTAAAAGAAAAATATTTTAAGGAACTTGACGACTTTATTCGAAACCAAGAGAATACAGATGATGAAGGGAATCCTCTAGATTTTCTTAGAGCTAGAACAATCAAAGGAGTAGGAAATGTAATCCAAGCAAAGAACTTTGTAGGTCTCATACAGCTAGAAAGTGGATATCAGATTCAGATTCTTCCAAAAGTGGATTTTGGTGCGAACGATACAGGGAAAAGTACAGAAGAAGTATTTATAGATATGTTAAGGTCTATGAAAGATTTCCCAGGCAAAGTGTTTAGTTCTGCCAATTTAAGAACAGAGAGTATAAATCTATATGAGATTTTTATTAATATGTATCTGTATCAATTATCTTTACTTACTCGCAGAGGTCTGAAATCTGCATATGTTTCTCAAGAAGATACGCTGAATGTGTTTAAAGGAAAATTATTGATCAATCGACATCTTAAAGAAAATATCGGTCATGCAGAGAGATTTAGTCTTGCTTATGATGAATTTAATTTAAATAGAGCTGAGAATCGATTAATTAAATCGACGCTGTTAAAATTACAGAAAATCAGTACGAGTTCAAATAACCTAAAATTAATCCGACAACAATTAATTTATTTTGAGTTAGTAGAGCCATCTTGGAATTATGCTAATGATTTTGATAAAGTTCAGATTGATCGTACTACGAAGGATTATGAAGAGATTCAGGTTTGGAGCAAAGTATTCTTGATGAATAAGAGCTTTTCGACATTTTCTGGGAATACTAAGGCACGTGCTTTATTATTCCCGATGGAAAAAGTATACGAATCCTTTGTATCGATTCATATAGTGGATATTTTCGAAGGAGATGGATATTCAGTATCTACCCAAGATACAGGTAGATATTTATTGAAAGAAGATAATCGCAATATATTTTCGTTAAGACCAGACATCGTTGTTAAGGATAAAAATGGAAATACCATTATTATGGATACTAAGTGGAAAAGATTATATGATGCTCCACAAGAAAACTATGGTATATCTCAAGTGGATATGTATCAAATGTATGCATATTCGAAAAAATATAATGCGAATGAAGTTTGGGTGTTATATCCAAGAGTAAATGAGTTAGAGAATAGAATCATTGAATTTAGAGATGAGGATACAAAAATCCATATCTTCTTTGTTGATGTTTCAGAGATTGAAAAGAGTATCAAAGAACTGTTGGAGAAAATCAAAGTTTAAATCATACAAGTTTTGAGGGGATAATCATGCTTATTTTAAAATTTATTCTATTCGCACTAGGAATCACATTTTCAGTTTTCGGATATCTCATCGTATTCAAAAAGAAGTTTGGGCTCATCAATGATTTTGAAGCTCGTAAGAAGGTAGGAAGTCAAACGGACGCAGATGCGATTCGTGTGGGTAAGATTGTGTTAACCTTAGGTGCTGGATTACTTGTACTATTTGTACTATTAATGATATTTACGTAGAGAAATACTGTAGAAAGAGAGTTTGGCAGTGGAGGAATTAGCATTAACATTAGAAGATACGCAGTGGGAGAAGACAGAGATTACGCATGATCGGCACGTTGCTCGTGCGATTGTTGTGGACGAGGAAGGATTTTTCTACTTTGTCCGTGTCTGTAGAGACGATATTTTCGGCAACGGAGCCTTTATCGAAACAGCTGGTGGTGGTGTCGAAGTTGGAGAGAGTCCCGAAGAGGCGATTCGTCGAGAGTTGAAGGAAGAACTTGGTGCTAGCGTAGAGGTGCTGTGCAAGATTGGCACGGTGAGTGATTATTACAATCAGATTCACCGTCATAACGTGAACCACTATTTCCTCTGCCTCGTGACAAGTTTTGGGAAAACAGAGATGACGGCCAAAGAATTAGAGGAATTCGAGTTGTCGACCTTGAAACGCACTTACGAAGAAGCCGTTGAAGAGTACAAACGATGCGCGGCAAAACCGTGGGGCGTCCTCTTGGCTAACCGCGAATTACCGGTTCTAGAGTGGGCAAATCAGTGGTTAGCTTCTGAATAGAAAATATTAGACCTGGCAGAAATGCCAGGTCTTTTTCTGTTAGTGATATACCCTATACGTTTTTTTCAACCGAAAGGACGAAATTTAAATAAAAACTCTATTGTATTCAGGATGTAGGAGGACTATACTAAATCTAGTTAGTGTGTTTTTTAACAAAGTGAATTAGGGGGAATTAGGGTGAAGATTCAATCGAAGTGGAAATTGGGGTTATTAGTAGTCGCTTGCGTTTCTTTAGCAGCGTGTGGGGGACATAAGAAAGAGTCTAAAGCGACAACCGAGGAGGTAGCGAAAGTCACAACGGTCGAAACGACGACAGTGACGCCTGCTAAGTTGCCAGATTCGTTACTTCCGTTTAAGAAGGAAAAGCAATTGGTATTGGGGGACCTTGATAAATTAGAACGTTCTACATCTGCTCATATTCAACTGAATATCAAAGATAAACCAAAAGCAAAAAGAGAACCGAAAATCAGTGTAGATCCAGTTGGTTGGCATAATTATAAGATGCCAATTGATGATTCAGGAAGTGGGAAAGAAGCTTGGTTAATGAATCGCGGGCATTTAGTCGGATACCAATTCAGCGGACTTGATAATGAGTTACGGAATTTAACACCAATGACAGCCCTGTTAAATACAGGTAGTTTGTCTGATAAAGATTCGGCAAATCAAACAGCGATGCTTTTCTATGAGAACAATCTTGCGGATTGGATTAATGCTCATCCGAATGATTGGTTAGATTATAAAGTTACACCAATTTACGAAGGGGATGAACTAATTCCTCGAAAAATTGAGTTGCAGTATGCTGGAATAAAGAGCGATGGAACTCTGATGAAGATTTCTTTTGGAACAAAACAAGAGACCGTGGATAAAGATGGCGTGACTCATGTAACTCTTGATAATACTTCACCTAATGCGAAAATCGACTATGCAACGGGAAATGCAGAACCGTTATTTGCTAAGAAAAAAGTAGAAACAACAGTTGCACAGACAGAGGCTGTCACCGAAACGACGGTAAATCAAGAAGAAAACCGTACTGTCTATGTAGCTAAAAAAGGAAAATCAGATGTGTATTGGTACAATAAAGGGAACATGCCACATAATACAAATTGGGGTAATGTTGTAGAAATGACAGAAGCACAGGCAAAAAGGCTAGGAAAACGACATAGTTCTAAAGAATGAAACAGGAGCACCACACAAATCGTGTGGTGCTCCTTTCATTTAATCTTCTTTCACTAAGTACCCTAATTTCTCAAGGGCGCCTTCGATATAGTCGAGGTCTTGTTGGTTTTCGGCTTCAACTAGATGATAATGCACACCGTCTGTTAAAGAGGATAGTGGGCGAAAGTCTGCTTGATGGATTTGTTCTAAAAAGTGCTGAACGTCACGGCGACAGGTCAGTTTCACGAGCGTTTGGATTTCACCATAGACTGGGTGGTCGATTTGAATGTTTTGCACGCGACCTCCATTATCGACAATTGCCAGAAGTTCACTCTCGATTGCTTTGGTATCATGCTTCACCTTAAAGAGGCGATGAACGTACTGCGAACTCTCTTGCTCCTTGTAGACATATCCGCGATTGGTCGATAGAATCGTTGCCCCATCAGCGCGAAGAAGCGCGATATCTTGCACGATAATTTGTCGTGTCACGTGGAAATGTTCCGCCAGGCTTTGACCGTTGAGTGGCTTTGGCGCATTTTTCAGCAGTTTCAGTAATTCAGCTTTTCGTTCTTTTGGCATAGTGTCCCTCTTTTACCGTCTTTTTTGTAAAACTTTATACACCGCTAGTGCTAATTCATAGTCTACCATACTGTGAATCACTGTACCAAATCCGACTAGGACGAAGAGGACGTAAAACATGCTTTGAAGATCCGTCCCTGAAACCGAGTAGAAAATTACGCAGGCTAATACTTCGCCGACTGCGTGAATGAGCGCCAATACGAAGTTGAAAATCCATGAGGCTTTGCGGTTTTCTAGCGTCTTTGGATATTTCTGTAGGAAAAAGGCTCCGAGTGTCGCAAAGATAATATGCGATAGCGCGCGGAAAACGATAACGAGTGGATACGCCCCAGAAATAAAGAAGCCATACGATGACCCCAGAACGACGAAGATGGCCATCCACGGATTAATAAACATTGCAATAAAAATCGCAACGTGGCTTCCGAGTGTATACGAAGCAGGTGGAATCACCAATTTTAGTGGCATCGCTATAGGAATGAAGATGGCGATTGCGGTTAATAGTGCGGTTAGTGTCATAAAACGAACATTTTTCATCAGAATAAAACTCTCCCTTTT
>ENA-OWNK01000237-OWNK01000237.1-metagenome-genome-assembly--contig:-NODE-237-length-26637-cov-11.562072_pt1 | contig 26637 bp, 26 predicted proteins | sample MGYA00245343_ERZ651121 | MGnify/ENA primary metagenome ERZ651121 (study PRJEB26857, sample SAMEA4031775) | metagenome | biome: human; feature: oral; material: saliva | place: Philippines | collected 2014... | reverse complement strand
TTGCAGCAATTAAGGGGGAAATTAAGTCAAGAATTAGGTTCTCTGCACGATCAATTACTCGAGTTTGCCTCGCTACTCGAGCTCGAATTGGACTTCAGCGAAGAGGATGTAGAGTTTGCCGATCGCCAGGCCTTGCGCTCTCTTGCCACCGCCATCCAGCAGCGCATCGGGCAACTCATCGGAAGTTTTACACAAGGGAAACACCTCAAAGAGGGCATCCCTATTGCCATTCTTGGGCAACCGAATACGGGTAAGAGCACCCTACTCAATGCCCTACTGGGAGAGGATCGCGCCATTGTAAGCGATATAGAGGGCACCACTCGCGATAGCATCGAAGAGAGACTGGTGATAAAGGGAGTGCTATTCCGCATCATAGATACAGCAGGCCTGCGCCAGACCCAAGACCCTATCGAGCAGCTGGGAATAAAGCGAGCGCTACAAAAGGCAGAAGATGCCGCCCTCAACCTCGTACTCCTAGATGCATTACGTGTACAGAAAGAGGGAGTAAGTTCATCTCTAGAGCAACTCGCCTCTCTGCCGCTATCCCCCGAGCATCGACTCGTCCTCCTCAACAAAATTGACCTTCTAACTGAGGAAGAGCGGGAGGCGTTAGCCGCAGAGGTTAGTGCAGCATTCCGGCAGAGACCCGTCCTGCTATCGGCAAAAGAGGGGCGTGGACTCGAAGAGTTACAAGAGTTACTCCTCGAGAAAAGCGGGATACAAGAAGGCAACACCGAAGAGGAAACATTGATTACAAACGAACGACACCTGCACGCCCTAGAGAAGGCAGCCACCCATCTTCGGACTGTGCTGGAGGCTCTGGATGCCAACGTATCGGCCGACTTTATCACGCTGGACCTCCGTTGCGTGCTCGAGGCGCTCGGTGAAATCACGGGGCACACCATCACCGGAGAGGAGGTGCTCCACTCCATCTTCGCTCACTTCTGCATCGGCAAGTAACTTCTGATTATCAACGATAATCAAGTATCACCAAAAATCACAAAGGCGCTCATTATGAGTGCCTTTTCTTTTGCCCGTTCTGTGCGTTAGGCATTATTCAGAGCCGTTCTTTCGCTCATTCTTGTACCTTATTTGTACCGCACGCTTCTCGCCAACCCTTCAGTCCCTCGCGTATATACCGAGATGCTGGACAAATGAGACATGGTGCTACACCAATAGACAGTACACAACAAGAATATAGCGAAATGACAGCGAGCAAAATTCCAATCAAAAAAGTATGTGAGCACTGCAAACAGGAGTTTGTAGCATGGAAGACTACGACCAAATACTGTTCACACCAATGTAATAGCAGAGCCTATAAAAGCAGACGAAGAGAAGAACGAGTACAGCGAACTGAGGTTAATGAGCAAGAGAAGAAAGTCAAAGACCTCATAGATAAACCTTACCTCTCTATTGTAGAAGCAGGGCGATTGCTGGGTATCAGTAGACATACGATATATAGATATATCTACTCAGGGCGGTTGAGGGCTTATAGTATGAGCTCTCAACGCTCAATCGTCAAGCGTGAAGACATTGAGCAGATGCTGGCGGAGCGACCTTATGAAAAGCGACAGCCCCGAGATGCGATTGTAATCACTAAACTATACACGACAGACGAGGTATGCGATGCTTACGACATTTCTCGTGCCACTCTCTTTGCAATAGCTAAGCGAGAGAATATCCCTCGTACACATAACAGAGGGAAGACCTATTGGAGCAAACAACACATCGATGCCTACTTTGCCAAGAAAGCTCCCGATGCTTCCATTACCGAATGGTGTACAGCCGAAGATATATCGGCTCGCTTTGGTATGACTATTACAGCGGTCTACAACTTCGCCTTTGACCACAACATTCCCAAGAAGAAAGTCAAAGGAAAGAGCCACTACTCGACTCGACACGTAGAAGAAGCCAAAGGGGGACTCGAAGCCATAGCTCCGAGTTACTACTCCGTCAAAGAGGCGATGGCTAAGTATGGTCTCACTCGTGACCAACTCTATCACTACACCAAGCAATGGAACATACCGAAGGTGAAACAAGGTCGTAATGTCCTCATCTCCCAACGAGAACTCGATGAAGTATTACAACCACCAACCATCATTCGATAAGTTATTTCTCGGTGCTTTGCCCTACCGAAAGAACACTGATTTCTTTTGCAGACAAACAATAAGTATCACCCACTAATCAATAAGAGTATGAGACATACATGTACTAAAGTAACATTGAGACAGAGGTTGTATGACAGCGGACGGATTTCGCTTTATTTGGACTACTATCCTGCTATCCGTAATCCCGAGACAATGCAGATGACAAGACGAGAGTATCTGGGCATCTATCTATATGCCCATCCCAAGAATGAGATGGAACGTTCGTTCAACAATGATATGCTGAACAAAGCCGAAGCCATCCGTTGTATTCGTGTTCAGTCACTCATCAATGAAGAGTTCGGGTTTCTTGATAGAACTAAAATGAAAACCGATTTCCTTGCCTACTTCCTAAAGATGTGCCGAAAGAAAGATCAGAAGTGGCGTATCGTCTACCAGCACTTCTATAACTATGTGCAGGGACATTGCACCTTCGGAGATGTGACAATAGAACTCTGTCAAGGCTTTCGAGAGTATCTTCTCAATGCCAAGCAACTCAAACGAAAAGGGAATGTGTCCGTTAATTCGGCATCGGGCTACTTCTCCACCTTTCGGGGATTGCTGAAGATTGCTTACCGAGACAAATGGCTGAGAGAGAATATCAATGATTTCTTGGACAAAATAGAGGCTAAGGAGGTCAAGAAAGAGTATCTAACCCTTGATGAGGTGAAGCTGTTGGCACAAACACCTTGTGAGCACGAGATTCTCAAACGAGCCTCCCTCTTCTCTTGTCTTACAGGATTACGTATCAGTGATATTCTAAACCTCTGCTGGGAAGACTTTGAACTTGCACCAGACCAAGGGTATTGTATTCGTATCAAGACACAGAAAACTTTGACCGAAGCCACGCTCCCCATTAGCTACGAAGCCTATGAATTGTGTGGTGAACCGAGTTCGGGCAAAGTCTTTAGAGGCTTACAGCGAAGTATGATAAACTATCCGCTAAAGAAATGGCTCAAGCAAGCTGGTATCACGAAGCATATTACATTCCACTGCTTCCGCCATTCTTATGCTGTGATACAAATTTCATTAGGTACAGACATCTACACGGTGTCCAAGATGCTAACGCATAAGAACGTCTCCACGACGCAAATTTATGCTGACCTTGTGAACTCGAAAAAGCGTGAAACAGCTGAGAAGATTTCTCTAAAGTGAAACTTGTATTTACTTCCTTTTCCCTATGCTTCCCGCTATTTCCCTAAGTAATGAATGGTGATGAATACTTGTCTATGTTTGCATCAAAGCATAGATAAGTATGAAGCCATCAAGCACTAACGATAACTATATTCCTCAAACAATCACCCTCGGGTGTATTGTCCTGTTTTCCCTTGCCGTTCGTTCCACTACTTTGAGTTGTGGAGCAGACGGCTTTACTGCGTTCTGCGTTTTCCTTATTTGTTCCGTTGTCTTCTTTTTGCTCTTTCTGGCGGTACAATCATTGTTAGAAGATTTCTTCTGGCATATCTTCAAATCTAAAGAGAGAGAGGTCATCGAACCTCCGAAGACAATTATTCCCTCTCCATTGCCCTCCAACTATGAACAGTTCCGTCAAGAGGCTTTTCAAGTAAAGGCAAGAGAAGAGCAAAAGAAAATGGAAGTCGTCACCTCCTACACCCAAAGAACACTTGCAGCCTATATGAGTGAGGAAGAGCTGACAAAACTTTGCGAACAGATCACTCGCTATCTATCCTCTGGATGGAGTATCGAGAGTAGCCAAGATATCAAAGTATCTCCCCATCTCAAAAGCATTGACCTAATGCACTTCGGATGGAACATATCTCGTCCTTTCGGGAAGAAAAGGGAAGATATAGCCTTTTTTCTCAAACACACTTTTGCCCATACCTTGAGAGATGTCGAGGTGAGTTCTATCCAACGAAAGCTCACCAATACAGAGGGGAAATACCTTATCCCTCTCTGTAAAGACCTTGTCATTGATGAGCATTCAACCCTATTAGAAAGTTATCCAAAAGTTACTTGAAGGAGTTGTAGCGCCCCGAGAGAACACCGATTTCCTTTGCTCGCAAATAATCAGACACCCGCAGGGCAACCTGCACAAATTTATTTGCGAACATGGACAAAGAAATTACATTCGACAAGTTACCCGAAGCGGTAACGTATCTGACCGAACAGGTCTCTGCTATCAAAGAGATGGTCTCGGCATTGCGTCCCCCTATACCTGAAGAGAAGTCTCTCATCGGTATAGATGAAGCGTGCGAAGTCATTCAAAAAGCAAAACCTACCATCTATGCTCTCGTCCGTAAGGGGATTATCCCTGCTTACAAACGAGGTAAGAAGCTCTATTTCTATAAAGAAGAGCTACTGCAATGGGTAGAAAGCGGACGTAAAGGCATCACTTATACGCCCTCCTCAGAGGATCAATTATCCTCCATAAGAGCAGGCATTCGACACAAGCCTAAATCATTCAAAGGATAATGGGCTATGGGAGAACAAACAATCGTGCCAGAAGTCCTGCTGGATAAAGCCATCGAATTGGGATTGTCATTCTCAGACTCTGCTTTTCCCATTGGTATCTTTCCCTCTGAGATACGAAACATCATTGCTGAAGTCCACGAGTGTCAAGGCTTTCCTATCGACTATATCGCATCGGCAATGCTGGTGGCTATCGCTGTAGGCATCGGGAATACGCACCTTGTCCAGCTCAAACGAGGTTGGCAAGAGAGTGCAATGCTTTATGTAGCGTTAGTTGGACGCCCCGGCACAAACAAAAGTCATCCGCTTAGCTTTGCGATGAAGCCTTTTCTTGATTTTGACTATCAGGAGAATAAACTCTACGAACAAGCCTATACTGAGTATGACAATGTTGTACGAATGAGCCGTAAGGAGCGTATAGAGGCAGGTCACTCAGAGCAACCTACAGAGCCGATACGACGAAGATTTATTGTCTCTGACATCACACCCGAGGGTTTGAGTTTTATCCATGCTCAGAATAAGCGAGGTCTTTGTTTGTGGACGGATGAACTCTCAGCTTGGTTCAAGAACTTCAATCGCTACAACAGCGGTTCTGAGGAACAGTTTTGGCTTTCTGTATTCAGCGCTAAGGCAACCATTAGTGATCGTAAAGGGAATCGAAGTTCCATCTTTATCAAGCGTCCCTTTATCTCTGTTGTAGGCACCATCCAAAAGAAGATTCTCGGAGAGCTATCCAAGGGAGATCGCTCTAGTAATGGCTTTATAGATCGTATCCTTTTTGTGATGCCCAATCTACAGCAGAAAGCACGATGGAGCAGAACAGAGCTTCCCGAAAGCACAGAAGGACGATGGGCAAGTATCATTCAGCAACTTATTGAGATGCCTTGCTCCAAAGACGAAGACGGAGAGCTACTTCCTGAGATTATCCCCTTTGCGGAGGATGCTAAGGCTAGACTTTATATGTGGCAAGAGGAGCATGCCAGACTCTGCGATACCGAACCCAACGAAACACTCGTTGGAGTCTACTGTAAGTTGGAAGTGTATGTTATTCGCTTTTGCCTTATAATCCAAATAGCTCGTTGGGCATGTTCCGAGGGAGATAAAACCGAGATTGATCTTATTTCTGTGGAACGAGCCATTACTCTTACCGAGTATTTTCGCTACTCGGCACAACGAGTGCACTCAGAGATTACGGGTGTTCAGCTGACTCTACAACAGCAACAGCTCCTTGCTGAACTACCAGTATCTTTTCAGACTGCCGAAGCCCTAAGTATTGCCGACCGATTGGGAATGAAAGAGAGGGCTTTTAAGGATTTTCTCAGTCGCAATATCGGACACCTCTTTGCTAAGGAGCGACACGGACTTTACCATAAACTCAATGTTTAACCCAGCACACTTTCTGCATTATCAGCCTTTCTCTATCCCTTATAAATCTGAAAGTGTACAAAGTGCAGATAGTGTGCTATTCAAATCAAATTAATCAATGAGCAATTATAGATTCAAATTAGAACCATACAAAGGTGTACGCACACGCCACACCTGCCCAGCCTGCGAACGTCCCAGATGTTTCTCTCGCTACATAGACACAGAGGGAAAAATCGAGTTCCCTGACAACGTCGGACGTTGCGATCACGAACAACGTTGTGGCTACCACTTTACACCCAAAGATTACTTTGCCGAGCATCCATTAGCAAAAGAAGAGTTGTATCCGTCTGATAGCACCGACTACAAACCTACACCAATCATTTTACCGCCATCCTTCATCGAGAAAGCAACGATGGAGCAGACCTTGAGAGGATATAAGCAGAACAACCTCTATTGCTTTCTTTCCGAGCAGCTTGGAGAGGACGAAGCACTCCAATTGGTACATCGTTATCACGTTGGTACATCTAAACATTGGGAAGGGGCAACCGTATTCTGGCAGATAGACACTATCGGAAGAGTCAGAACAGGCAAGATTATGCTCTACAATCCTGAGACTGGCAAGCGAGTAAAGCAGCCATTCAACCATATCACATGGGTACATAGTCTGCTCAAACGCCCAAACTACAACCTTAGTCAATGCTTTTTCGGAGAGCATCTTATTGATGCCGACAAGCATAAACCAATCGCTCTGGTTGAGAGCGAAAAGACGGCACTCATTGCCTCTTATTATCTACCTCAATATCTGTGGTTGGCAACTGGCGGAAAGCACGGATGTTTCAAAAGCAGCAATCTCGTTCCTCTCTTAGGACGTCAAGTAGTTCTCTTTCCCGACCTCGGAGCAACGGACTATTGGCAGGAGAAACTAAAGATGATGCAGAGCCTCGGAATGGAGGTGCAGCTCTTCGATTATTTGGAGAAACACGCTCCTCTTCAAGACCAGCAAGCTGGCTACGATATTGCGGATTACCTCCTCCAAATCAAAACACAAACGAGTGTGCTGAAAGACCTCATTCGGCAAAATCCCAATCTCCAACTTCTGATCGATAAACTCGGATTTCGGGTCGTGAAAGAGCAAAGATTGGCACAACCTCTTCCACAGAAGAGAAGACCGCATAGGTAGAGAAGCAAGTTTGTGTTTTGGGTAACCCAAAACCTCCTCAACGCCCATCAAACAGGGCGAAATAATCCCGATGGTCTCATCAATAAAACGAAAGGAACAATGACAACAGAAGATAAAAAGAAAGGGGGACGTCCCACTAAAAAACTATCTGAGAAGAGAAGCTACTCCGTCCTACTGAAACTGAATACGATGGAGTACTTCACCCTCAAAAGTAAAGCCTCAGAGGCTGGTATCAATAAGAACGAATTTCTGAGAATGCTCATCTCTGAGAGTTCCATCAAGCCAAGAGTTACTCCTAAACAGATGCAAGAGATACGCCAGCTCTCGGGAATAGCAAACAACATCAACCAAATAGCACATCGCCTTCACTCTTTTGGCATCTCCACCATCCCAACCGAACTACGAATACTCAAACTTTTAGTCGATGAACAACTCAAAGCTCTGAAATCATGATAGCCAAGATAATCAAAGGAACATCCTTTTCTGGAGTGCTTGCCTATATCCTTGGGAAGCAAGAAGGAAAAGCGAGAGTTCTCTATGCTGAAGGGGTTAGGAGAGATGTTTCTCCTCACGAGATAGCCAACGACTTTGCACTACAAGCCTCAATGCGTCCTAATGTAAAGAAGCCTGTCTGTCATACCATCTTGAGTTTCTCGGCTGAAGATGCTGAGCGACTGAACGACCAGACGATGAATAACTTGGCACTACAATACTTGCATAAGATGGGCTATGGAGATACGCAATACCTCATTGTACGCCATCTCGACAGAGAGCATCCGCACGTACACATCTGCATCAATCGTATAGACAACAACGGAAAAACAATTTCCGATAGCAACGAAAAGTACCACTCAACAAAGGTCTGCAAAGAACTCACCGAAGTTAACCACCTGAAATGGGGAGAAGGGAAAGAGGCCGTAAAACGTAATCGGCTTCGAGGTAATGATCGACTTAGGTATGAAATCTTCGATACTATCAAAGCCGTATTGCCTCGATGCCAGAATTGGGACGAACTCTCTTCTGCTTTGAGACGCCAAGGGATAGACATACAATTCAAGATAAAAGGACAGACCGATCAGGTAGAGGGCGTACTCTTCAGCAAAGATGGCGTAAGTTTTAGCGGTTCGCACATCGACCGCTCGTGTAGCTACTCCAAACTCTCCTTTGCTTTAGAACAGAATGCAAAGCAAGCTCTTTCTTCGCCTCGCCCCTCCTCTGAAAAAGAAAGTTTTATCGGAGAGCTAGGTGAAGCCATAGAAGATCTTGGCGAGGGGCTATTCGATAGCAATGCGCCTGCCGTAGATGTCGCAGAACTCGTATTCCAACGTAACCTAAGAAATCAAGCTAATAAGAAACTAAAACGTAGAAGATTATGAACGAACAAATGAACATCCTCCTCGAAGTACTCGAGGAAATCAAGCAACAGAACAGAGAACTCAAGGCGAGTGTTTCCGATTTGCCGCAACCAACAGAGTCGCAAGGCGAAGTCGAGAATAGGAAAAATCTCGCAGGAATCGCCAAGATTTTAGAGGAACAACTGGAGTTTCATCGTCAATTTAGAGAGGAACTTTCTCAGGTGATAGTTAAACTTGGAGAGCGCATCCACGAAATGAAGTCTGGTATTGCCGAGGTACGGATAAGTCAAGACGAAGCAAATGACAAACTCCTGACAGAACTCCAAGCCAAACAAACCACACCCGATGTTAAGATCACGAAATACTACCTGTTCGACGCCAAACGCTGGGCAGAATGGCTCATATGGGGCGTGATGATCGTTGTCCTTGCCTGCATCATCGGTTGGGCGGCACATCTCTATGCTGTCAATCAAACTCTTGATAGTCATGCTCTCCGTTATCGTATCCTACGAATGGAGCTCGGCTATACACAGCCAAACATCGCCAGTCTTGACAGCCTTTTCTCGGCTGAGGACTCAGACGACAGCATCCGCAAGCTCCGCTCTCGTGTCACGAATTACGAACTCGCTATCGAACGCCAAGCCGAACTCCAGCTCCAGCAACAACGTCTCGCTCAAGAACAAGAAGCCCTCTCTCAACAACAACTGAAACACTAAAACAATAAATCGCCTAATAGCATCACAAATGCCCTTAGGCGATTGCCTTATTTTCATATTTATTGGCGAATGGGTCCAACGACAGTGTCCCCCGTGTCACAAATGACCAGCTCACCATCAAATGCTAAACCAAGCTGTATCTCCAGTGGCAATATCTCGCCCAAGAGCAAAAAACATCTCACAAATCAAAGATGGCAAAGAATAACCCTACTCTTCGGAGCTGGGAGCCATGAGATAAGGATATAAGAGTGTGTCAAAATCATCAATTTGACACACCCTTATAATATCACCTTGTTAATGAAGCGTTCAAGTATTGCTTTTAATCCTCATTCTCCATTGGCGTCATCAAGAGTTTTAAGGTCTTTGAAGTCGTCGAATTGTATGTTTTAAGATTGTCTACCCCAATTTGATCCAGTATCTGATTTGCTTGGTAATTAAGGACTGTCAATCTGAAAAACTTATCAAAATAATTTACTTTGAAAGTTCCCAGCTCTATATAATCCCAACTATGTGTAGAATAGACAAGATTCTTTTCTGTGTCAAATCTATAATCATCTCTGGCAACAAGCCGTATGTTTTGCTTCATTCTTGTTGCAATTTCTTTGGCCGTTGCCATTGGATCATCAATAGGCAGATTGTGCCTTAGGCCTATTTGAACGACATCCCATCCCATAGTTATATTATAGGAAAAATGAGTAAAATATTTTCAAGATGATGCAGCAAATGTACGAAATATAAGTAAGGTTATCTTTAAACCTGTTAACCGAGACTTTTAGTCATCTGCTCGATGCAACGCCGTTTTTGATCAAGGGTGGGATGGACATATAGGTTGAGCGTTGTGCTGATATTGGCATGACCAAGCAAAGCACTCACCGTTTTGTAGTCGCACCCACTCTCGATGCACCGTGTGGCGAAGCTATGTCTTAGCCCGTGAAACTTCAGTCGTGGCATATCCAACTCCTGCATCAAGGCTCGGTAATACATTCGATAGGTGCGCGGTTCGGTAGCCTTTGCCTCATTCGTCAGGACATAGTAGTGCTCATTCAGTATTTTGGATAGCGGTTTGAGCATTGTTTTGAGCTCACGGCTGAGGGGAATTTCTCTAAGCGAATTGCTCGTCTTGGGCGTACTCTCCACAATCTCGGTATAACGAGATCCATCGGGGCGAAGCATATAAATACGCTGGAGCGAACGACTCACCCGAATTACCCCCTCGGCTAAGTCAATATCAGACCACTTGAGGGCGCAAATCTCCCCGATGCGCATGCCTGTGCTGAGGCAGATCAAAATCCCCAGATTGCGAAAGGTAAAATGATCACGCACATACTGCATGATCTTACGCTGATGTACACGAGGTAGTACCTCGATGCGTGGCGAGATACAAGCCGTTGGATACTTCAGCTCCATCTCAACGTATGGCCACCCATAGTGCTTGATGGCATAACGAAGGGTCATTTTGAGCAGAATAACCAGATCTTTCGTCGTTTTGAGGCTAAGTCCCTGTTGTAGCTTTTCTAAGATGAAGCCTTGTACCTGCTCTTCTGTTATAGCTCGATGCTCGCGAAATATGGGCAGTAGATGCTTCTCGATTTGCAAGGCGTAGATAGAATACGTCCCTCGCTTTACAAATTGTTCTTTATTCGCCAACCACTCACGGGCTACTTCGGCGAATGTGCTTGCTCTTTGATTCATAATGTTGTTTAAGGATTAAGGAAACTAACAATCCCCCAAAATAACCCTTATATGGCTAAATCCCTTAGGAACTAATGAATAACAGACTAAGTGCCCCCCTTTGCGCTTCCCTGAATTCGCCGATGAGTGGAAACAAACAACGCTAGGGGAGATAGCTGAGATTATTCAAACTAGAGGGAAATCAAACACCTTATACTTATCTGTTGAGTCTTTTCTCCCAAATTTCCGAGGCATTAGTGTTTCCCTGAATGGCATACAGAGTAGTGGCGTTATCTTTGGAACTTATGATACCTTAATGTCTAATATCCGCCCTTATTTGAGAAAAGTATGGTATGCTGATTGTGGTGGCACTTGTAGTTCGGACGTACTCGTATTCAGAGGTAAATCAGTTATTCATCCAAGGTTTTTATACACAATAATAGCAAATCAGTCCTTTGTTGACTATACCATGCAAGGAGCTAAGGGTGTGAAAATGCCCCGAGGAGATAAACAGCAAATGTTATTGTACTCACTCTCTCTCCCTTCTCTCGCCGAGCAGAAGAAGATAGCTAGTTTCTTGTCTCTCATTGACGAGCGGATTCAGTGCCTTAGCGAAACAATTAAGGAAAGGAAAAGAGAAAAGGCTACTCTACTGAACCAACTATTCAGTCAAACGCTCCGCTTCCCTCTGTTCTTCGATGAGTGGCAACAAACAACACTCGGAGAAGTAGCTGAGATTACAAGTGGATATTCTGGAGAACAAGAACAAATGGAGACTCCTTATCGAGTTAGCCGAATAGAAACCATTAGTTCTGGTGTTATAGATATAGAGAGGGTTGGCTTTGTATCTTATGATGCTAAGTTAGTAGCATATAAATTATCTCTAGGCGATATTCTCTTTAGTAATATCAATAGCATAGAACATATCGGGAAAAGTGCGATAGTAAGTAGGCCAATAGATTTATATCACGGAATGAATCTACTAAGATTAAAGGCTATAAATATCGATCCATATGTTCTTTATTATCACCTACAGAGAGACGTGGTAAGAAATAGATTTAGGTCAATTGCAAACAAGGCTGTTTCTCAAGCTAGTATTAATCAAACGACTCTAGGGAAAGAGCCTGTTTTACTTGCCCCTACCCTTGCCGAGCAGAAGAAGATTGCATACTTTTTGAGCTTACTAGATGAACGCATTGAGGTAGAGGAAGAACTATTGGAACAATACGAAAGGCAGAAGCGTTATCTCCTCAGACAGATGTTCGTCTAATCAAATACTTAAACGCTATGGCTGTAGATTTTCGCCCCGAATTGATACTCAAAAGTATCGTGTATTGCACCCTTGCGGATTGTCCTCGTTCGATGTTTTGCCTGCGCTATTTGGCATACAAAGCTTCCGCTCCTTTCTGGACGCATGCTTTCGTTGATCCTCGCATCCAGCCAACGGAGCAAGATTGCCCCCAATATTTGAGCAATGAGGTACAACGTATGGGGCGGGGATTTAGAGCTTCTATGCAGCTGGTGCGTTATGGGAGTATTGGCTCCTTTCGTGGGCGCATTGCGGACGAGCTGGGTTGCGGACGCAGTCATTTCTATCGCTACGCTACTGGAGAATATCCATTGACCTTGGAGCAACAAGCTATTGTACGTAGCGTATTTGAAGAGTTTGACGTCAATAAGGAGGATCTTTTCGACGCTTACGAAGATGCTTATTACTTACCCTACTAACTTTTTGGCAATTTCTTCCGTATAAAATCATCCATTGTATCAGTCAAACAATCGCCCCATCACTACGGGAATATTTTCCCGTGCCCTTGGGATTTTATTCCCGTAACGATGGGAATATATTCCCATAAAGATGGGACAACCTATTCTTAATAGAAATCTTTTAATCTGTGTATAAGAATAGGAGATTGAGTGAATAGTAAATTTCCCAATAAACGGCGGTGTGTCATAACGCACAAACTGCTGTGTTGCTTGCGGCATTCGGCTTCGGTCACATACCTTAGTATGCTCCCTTGAGCCTCAGCCTTAGCGCCTTGCATTTTGCGCATTCTGAGACACCTAACAAGGGGCTGTGCCAAAATCGAATTTTGACACAGCTCCTTTGATTTTATAAGCAATTAGAAGCCCTAACCGCAAGGTAATCGTGCAATGCCATTTAGATAAACATCTGACGCAGTAAATACTTTTTCTGCATCTCGTATTGCTTGAGTAGCGCTTCCTCTATTTCTATTCTATCATCCAACAGGCTGAAGAAGTTCCCAATCTCCTGATATTCGGATTGCTCGTAAGGGACTAAATATCCCTCTACATTTGACTTTGAGATATTTAGTTGTGCTGCACCTTGTCCACAAGCTACCATCGACATCTCGAATCTCCAATCAGAAAGAACTTGATAAATATATTCCTTATAAGCCTCATCGCATAATGAAAGAACCCCGACTCTTTGATTTAATAAGTCACCATCTGCTAGACAAAAAGACACTCTACCAACATTACCCGTTAGAGAAATAAGAATATCATTGCGAGATAGGATTTGGTGTTGTTGAATATCATGAGGTAATTCTGCCAAATAATTGCATTTACTCATATCTGCATATCTAGCTCCTGACACATTGGATATAGTTACTATTCTATGAGTTCCATCCTCATCATAGCTAGTACTTTTAAACGGGTAGCCATGTTTCATCTCCCCGAAGTAAGATAGGGGGACATATTGTTTATCAGCTTGATAAACGCGAAGAGAGAGTAGACCGGCTTTCAGAGTCTTTATTTCCTTAATTGTTTCGCTACACGATTGGATGCGTTCGTCAATGAGAGACAAGAAGCCAGCTATCTTCTCTTGCTCGGCGAGAGAGGGGAAATGGATAAGAATGGACTTCAAATTTTCAAGTGTAAGTTTAGGGGGAGCATCTCCTGTTACAAACGGTTTAAGATTTAAGGAAAAAAAGAAAGCCTCAATGAGTTTGTAAGTAGGGTAATTCTGAAATCTTAATACATGAGCATGATTATTAACCCAGCATCGACCATTTACTATGAATGCTGTTTTTTCATCTTTCCCCCATTTTGCACCATCTTCTCCGATCAAGAGTAGCTGTTCATCAAAAATATACTCATTGACATAGTCAATAATACCACTTGCTCCATAATATGGATAATCTCCCCTAACTCTATCTGAGCTTGTTATTGGCTTGCGTCGAGAGTTGAGAATCTCAGCTATCTCCCCTAGCGTTGTCTGCGTCCATTCGTCGTTGAAGTCAGGGAAGCGCAAAGGGGGGCACTTAGGGATTTTATGATTCTTTGCCATAGTCTACTGCCTTTTATAGCCCTCGTAATAGTAGGACTGCTCAATACCTTTGAATATCATCTCTCTATCGTCTACCCTATCGGTGAGTGCTGGCTGTAGGAGTACTCTCAGCTCTAAGTCATTGATTGGGCTACGCTCCATAGCTTGTAGGTAGAGATCCTTATCTACCTGAGACCAATCAACTACTCGTCCAAGTCTATGCTTGAGGATCATATCCAGCCAAATGCGTGTAGCTCGCCCATTCCCTTCCATAAAGGGGTGTGCGATATTCATCTCTACATATTTGGCAATAATCTGCTCAAATGTTTGCTCGGGCATCTGCTCGATAACCGGCAGAATAGCCTCGAGGTACATACAATTAGCAAATCGAAAACCTCCTTTGGCGATATTGAGTGTACGCAGTTTGCCTGCGAAGTCGTATAGCCCGGCGAATAGTGCTTGGTGGATTTGGCAAAGCCCCCGAAAGGTACCGATCTCGATTCGCTCGATTGCTCCCGAACGGAATAGTTCAAAGGCTCGCTCAAGGCTCTGAGCATCTATTTGGTACGTCGTCATAGTCTTTTACTGAATTAGTCCTAGTTCACGGAGGTATACATTGATTTGCTTATCGAGATCGGCACGACGAGTCTCAAGCTCCTCGATCTTACCCATTACGGCTTGGATATCTATCTCTTCCTCTTCCTCGAAGGTATCTACATAGCGAGGAATATTGAGGTTGTAGTCGTTGGTTTGTATTTCGTCGAATGTTACACGACGAGCATATTTGTCGATCTCACGGCGGTATTGGTAGGCATCGATAATTTTATCAATGTCGTTGGGTTCGCCATTCTGCCCCATACGCAGGCGATTTTGCTTCTTATCCTTGGCAAAATTGCGGCTTGCATCGATGAAGAGAACGTCATCTGCCGTACGACATTTCTTGAGTACGATGATACAGACAGGAATGCCTGTGGAGTAGAAAAGTTTGGAGGGCAACCCGATAATGGTATCTATGTATCCGTCCTCAAGTAACTTTTTGCGAATGGCACGCTCTGCCCCACCTCTAAATAGTACACCATGTGGCAAAATGATAGCCATTGTGCCATCCTTACTAAGATAATGCAACCCGTGCAAGAGAAATGCAAAATCGGCAGCCGATTTTGGAGCTACACCATAGTTTTGGAAGCGGAAGTCTTGGGCTGTTTCTTCTTTTGGTGCCCATTTGAGGCTAAAGGGCGGATTAGCGACGACTGCATCGAACTCTACCTTGTTTGTAGGATTAGGATTATTCAGGAATGGCCATTCGTTGGTGAGCGAATCTCCATGAAAGATCTCGAACTCCGAGTCCTTGACTCCGTGCAGAATCATATTCATACGAGCCAAGTTGTATGTGGTAACATTCAACTCTTGCCCGTAGATACGACCGATACGATCCCCCATTTGTTTGCGGACATTGAGCAAAAGTGAACCAGAGCCACAGGCAAAGTCGAGTACTCTCTTGATCCCGTCCTTTATGCCTCGCTCGGGATTCTGCGCATCAAGCGACACGATACGAGACAGAATGGTAGATATGGCCTGAGGAGTGTAGAATTCACCTGCTTTCTTGCCCGAGCCCGCGGCGAACTGCTCAATCAGGTATTCGTAGGCATCACCGAGAGCATCTACTTCGGACGAGAATCCTCCAATCCCTTCTGCTATCTTCTGTATGATGGTAGCGAGCTTGGTATTCTTTTGGCTGTAGGTCTTGCCAAGTTTCTCAGATGAGAGATTGACTTCTGAGAAAAGACCAGAGAAAGTCCGCTCAAAAGATTCGTTTTCGATGTATCTAAATCCCTCGTTCAATATATTCAAGAGTTCCGAGCTCTGTGTGCGCGCCAACTCTGCGATATGGCTCCATAGGTACTCGGGCTTGATGACATAATGTACCTTGCGCCGCATCTGAGCCTCAAACTCCACAATATCTTCGGTATTGAGTGTATACCATCTCTGTAGAGCAGTCTCTCCTTGATTTAGATTTGTTTCATCTGGGTAGTCTCTTCCTAGTTCTCGGCGTGCCACCTCCTCGTAGTTGTCGGAGAGGTAGCGCAAGAAGAGAAAAGAGAGCATATAGTCACGGAAATCATCGGCATTCATCGTGCCACGTAGCTCATCTGCTATTGCCCATAGGGTCTTGCCTAGTACTGTCATACGTTATTTATTAAGCCTCGGAAGAAGCAAAAATTTTGGGGTTAAACTTATAATTCTTTGTAAACGCAGTTAGTATTTGTTTAAACAACTCTTTGTTGTCATCCAACATCTCAATAGGTTCGTACAAAGAGTAATTCCCATGAGTTAAGATGTTTATCATACGATTGTAGAGATTGGATTCATTTGAAATGTCTTCATTCTTGAAACACTCTTCAATATTGCTATATCCATGGAACGAAGCGGCTCTCTCAAGCACATTGCGCAGCATCGCAAAGTGATAGGTATATAGTTTTCCTGATTCAGAACGCTTCCACAACTCTTCTAACATTGCAACATGGAGAAATCGAGGGGTATCACTTGTATAGCTGATACTATAACATTCTTCTCCATCTTTTTTGAGGTGTAAGGTGCCAAGATTCTTCTTTAGACTGTTCTTGAAAACATTCCAAACAGCATTATAGAAGAGGGAATGGTGCGTTGAAATAACGACTTTTACCGATTCATCCCTAAATATCTCAGCTAGCAAAACTGCTACTGCGACGGCATTGTTGTCATCCAAAGATGAGATGGGGTCATCAATGTAAATATATTTTACCCAAGAGTAGCCCTCATCACCGTCTAATACCAATTGTACAATGGCCAAGAAAAAACACCAAATAAAGATTGTTTCTTCTCCTCTTGAGATTTTAATATTATCTATAGTTCCCTGATTAGAGCCCTCTTCTTCCTTAGGAGGCATATCTCTTGAAAAAGAGATACTCCCTTTGTCATAGTCTATTCGAAAGTCAATGTCAGAAAAACGATTCCAAAATCTCCTAATCTTATCTTCCAGCGCATACTCTTTGACTCCATTGAAAAACTTTGACTTCAGATTCATTTTAAGCACTCGAACTAAGTCTCCCTCAAGATCGTTGTCCCAGGAAAATAGATCTTCTGTAAAAGCATTGAAGTATAGAGTGTCTGCTTGTTCTGCTATTTTTCCAAGATCTTTGAACTCCATAGACAAACGTGTCTTTCCGACACCATTATAGGCATACAGGAGAATGATTTTCTTTGTCATTAACCTGCTCTTAAGCTCTTGGGCTAATTGCTTTAAATTATTGAATTGCTCCATAGTCTAGACTTTATAAGCTGATAGACCTGCTATATGTTGCCCTTTGGCCAAGAGCGAGAATAGGGGCAGCAGATCTGCGACCAATGCTTTCTCCTGCTGCACACGCTGCTTCCAGCCTAAGTTTTGCTCGTAGAATAGGGCTGAGAGCTGGTCAGCATCGAAGATCATACGATCTAGTACCGCGGATATCAAATCCGAGAGAGATTCTAGAGATACATTGTAGCGATGAGCAATCTCCTTGATACGGCTCTGAAGCTTATTGGTCTTAAATGCTTGATACTGCTCAGAGACGTCCTTGACCGTAAGGCCATTGACAACCTCTAGGTGTTCGATATAGTCTAGAATATCCTCTTGCTCCTCAATCAGATTGCTATGCGAAGCGACGAGGCGCACAAGCTCCTCCTTGGTCAGTTTCTGTTGACTAGGTGACTGCGAGGTCAATCGAGCGATTAGCCCCATGATATAATCGTAGTCAATAATTGCTGAAGAGAATAGAACAAACTCGAAATCTATGTCTTCTATATGAGCGTTTTGCATATCTACTGGCCGATCCTGTGTGTAGTCCTTTTGATGGTTACGCAAGGTTCTAGCCGTCTCGAGATAGGCAGATCTAAAGCCATTAAGTTTCTCAGAGGGCATAAGCTCCTCGATCTTCTCTTGATCCTTGGAATCTATGTAGATATACTGGCTGAGCTGAGTGTTGAGTTTCTGCACCTCTTTGAAGTAGTCCACAAACTCAGCCTTGGCTGTATCTCCAAGCAAGTTATATACATTTTCTGGCTCAGCCTCTAGCCCCTTGGACTCCATAAAGCTCGTGAGCTGCTGGATAGCCATTTCATACTGTTCAACAACTTTATTTGCTGGCTCAACCAGCCAAATCTTGGGGTCTTGATCCTCGTCTCTGACTCCTGAGAAAAGTTGTACAGCATCATTAACCGCTGATTCCTGAAAACGAAAATCTAAGATCTTTCCAAAATTTTTGGTTTTGTTGAGAGTACGATTGGTACGAGAGAAAGCTTGTATAAGGCCGTGATATTTAAGATCCTTATCTACATAGAGGATGCCTAGATATTTGGAGTCGAAGCCCGTAAGGAGCATATCTACGACGATCGTGATATCGATCTTTTGCTCCCGTGGGTACTCTGCCCATTTCTGGTCTTTGATGCGCTTCTGCACATCTTGATAGTAGAGATCAAACTCCGCGAGACTATGGGCACAGCCATATCGGCTATTATAGTCCGAGATGATCTCTTGTAGTGCTTGCTTCTTACCCGAGGGGTCGGTCTGGTTGTCTAGCTTCTCCTGCTCTAGATCCTCTTGCATCTGTTCAACATCTTTATTACCCTCGGCTGGAGGAGAGAAGACACAGGCGATATTGAGCGGAGCAAAGTCGGGGTTAGTAGCTTGACGTTCGGATTGAAGCGTTTTGAATAGCCTGTAATACTCAATGGCATCGTTGATACTACTCGTTGCGAGAATGGCATTGAAACAACGAGAGAGCGAGATTGCATCATGCTTAGAGAGAATTTCCTCTATAATCGCTCTTTTGGTAACCAAACTACGATCTCGCACATACTCACCATTGGAACGATAATAGTCTATATTGAAACGCAATACATTTTCATCCTCAATGGCATTGGTAATCGTATAGGTATGTAGAGGCTTCTGGAAAATATCATCGGTGGTGAGCTTGGAGGCTTCCTGTCCATCAATTTTAATCTGTACAGCATTCTCTTCAAAAATCGGTGTGCCTGTAAACCCAAAGAGCTGAGCTTTAGGGAAGAAAGCTTTAATAGCCTTATGGTTGTCTCCAAATTGGGAGCGATGACATTCGTCAAAAATAAAGACTACACGCTTGTCAGATAGAGGCCTAAGTCGTTCATGGTAGTTTTTCTTGTGTTTAGGATCAAGAGCAATTCCGAGCTTCTGTATCGTCGTGACGATAACCTTGTCGGCATAGTCGGTGGACTCAAGTCTCCGAACAAGCGTTTCTGTATTAGTGTTTTCTTCTACGCAGCCTTGCTGAAACTTATTAAACTCATCTCGAGTCTGGCGGTCTAGATCCTTACGATCCACAACAAATAGACATTTCTCTATATCGGGGTTATCCTTAAGTAGAGTTGATGCCTTAAAAGAGGTGAGCGTCTTGCCTGAACCAGTAGTATGCCAGATATAGCCATTGCCACGATTCTCTTCGATGCATTTGATGATAGCCTGTACGGCATAGATCTGGTAGGGGCGCATAATTAAGAGTTTGCGCTCACTAGCCACCAAGACCATATACCTACTGATAAGCTCTCCAAGGGAGCACTTGGCAAGGAGTCTTGTCGCAAAGCTATGTAGGTGCCGTATTTTATGGTTAGCCTCATCTGCGAGATAATAGACTGGTAGGTATTGCTCTTTGGCATCGAAGAGAAACTCGTTCGGGTTATTGTTACTAAAATAGCATGTATCTCCTTCGTTACTCACAATAAAGAGCTGAATAAAGCAGAGCAATGTATTCAGATATCCGTTGCCCGTATCGTTTTTATAGTTAACTATCTGCTGCATGGCTACACGAGGTGAGATCTTGTGTGCCTTGAGCTCTATCTGCACCAGCGGTAAGCCATTGATGAGAATAATCACGTCGTATCGGTGGTGGCTACTGTGTGTGTTGATGCGCAACTGATTAATGACTTCATAGTCATTCTTGCACCAATCCTTGATATTAACTAAAGTGTAGTGAAGTGGTGTGCCGTCCTCTCTCAAGAAGAGGTTACGCTCTCGCAGTAAACGAGATGCATCATATACATCTGACTTGGTAATCTCCGACAGAAGTCGCTCAAACTCTCGATCAGTCAATTTCACGGCATTGAGCTGCTCAAACTTGTGCCTAAAGTTGGCCTCTAAAGTTGCTCTGTCCTTGATATCATGTCTATAAATATACTTCAAGCTCTCTAATCGTTTGATTAGGCTCTCTTCTATCATTTGTTCTTCAGTTGTATACATAGCATGTAAATACTTACTATATTATTCATCTCTATATTTTCTTGCTAGCACGACGGTGATTGATGAGGGAGAGGTCTTGCAGGTGACGACCAAGTTCGTCTGCACCCGCTAGGTGAAGTAAGTCATCCTCAAGTTGGAGGGCATAGAGCACTCGTGTGTAGTACCTATCGCCACTGTTGGCGAACCTTTCTCGATGCGACCGACAGCTAAAGGCGAATAGGTCGCTCGCTCAGAAATCTGAGCGATGCTTAGATTGCGACGCAGTCGGGCAAGCTTGATCTGCTCACCGACAATCTTCATTTTTTGCTCCAGTTCCCGAGGGAGTTTTGTTCCCATTGTATTCTTTGGCATACACTCGATCTATCATATGATATGTAAATATACCGATTTATTCAATCTGATATATGCTTTGAGGCAATATTAGATTTGAGAGAATTTGAGGAGAATGAATTCGATGTATTGTCTCTGCATCTCTCCAGGAAGGAAGCTCTGGTGGATGCAGGCTTCCCATTCGGGTAGGATGCGCCCAAAGCGAGTGAAGATGTTGTCGCAAACTTTCTCATCCAGACCTGAGGCTATCATTGCTTCGAGGAAGTGTTGGCGGGTGAGTTTGCGTTTTTTGCCACAGAGGGGCAGTGCAAGCTCTTCTGTATCCTCAGGAATAACAAGTGCCGTAGACAGCAGGTCATAGGCGGGTGTTAGTTGATATTCGTTGCCTATTGGCGCATAGAGCGAGTAATTCTTGAGGTGCATATCCGCATTACCTATCAGCCACGAAAAAAGGACCTGTTCCCAGTACTTGATAAGGTCAAGTTTCGGCACTGAACTATACTTGGAGATCAGCTTAGCTATCTGCTCGTGTGAGCCTTTGTACTTATACTCGGTCAGGCGCTCAGAGAGCTGACACATATCTTCCATTGGGAGTTTCTCTCCCTGCTCTGTTCGATCTATACGACGAGTGACATAGCATAGCTCGCCATCGCTGAACCGCATCAGTCCATGAGGAACTGTTTCAATCTTGGCAATCTCTGCAAGGTGCATCGACACATCCTCCAATTCGGGTAGATGCGGATAACGCTCTGTTTGAGGTTTAAGAATAAATCGTCCCCACAAGCCTACAATGGTAAAGCGCTTAGGGGAATTGCTCATCTGATCAAAGTCGAGAGATAACTTGGGTTGTACTCCTGGCACTGTGGTTTGCGAACGAACAACCTCGTCAGCCAGTGCTCGTACTTCGCTACTTGTATAGGGCAATATCGGTGCTTGGGGCGTCCCAAACAGTTTGCGACAACACTTGACATGGTAATCCACCTCTCCATCAACCAAAGGTTCGTAGCAGTATAGGCATCTATTCTTCATCTTCAGTCATATTTAGAGGTTCGATACTTACCGCTCCAATGCAGTCACGGCAACAAGCCAGAAGCAAAGCCATTCGATCCCTTGCGTCTATCTTCCAATTCTTCTGAGCAATATCTAACAGCCATCCCTCAGGGATAAGTCCGTCAAAGAATGGATGAAGCGTATTGCTTTGGAATGGTTCCTCTCGCAAAGGCATCGTTAGGCTTATGCCTTGAGCTTCAGGCATAGTCAGATAATTCTTGTCGTAAGCAAAGGAATAGCCCTCATCACTTTCTGTAAGAACGCCTGCCTTGAGCGTCTTCCAATAAACAATAGCCTGCTTCATACATCATCTCCTTCTCGTTTCATGGGTACAGGTCCACACTCTGAGCCGAAGAGTTCAAAGACCTTATTAATCTTATCAAGACGAAGCGTGGCTTTGCCTTGCTCGAGTTCACGCACAAAGCGCAGCCCCACACCTGCTTTCTCGGATAGATCAGCTTGTGTCAGTTTATATTTCTTGCGCATCTCCTTTACGTACTGCGCTATGATTGTTTCTGCTGCCATCTTCATCAATGATTTGAAATAGCCACATTCTGAATATGCATCGAAAAGCTATTTTCGAATACCCTTTCGATGATGTGTACCTATTTCCCCTGCATATCATTGTGCTCTGTACACATCATTGGCGTCGTCATATGACTTATCAATAGCAAATATAAGCAATATAAGCCTACACTACCCCCTTTCGGGGGTATTTATTTGAAAGAAATGGATAACTATACCCAATAGGGATGATTAATTCTCTCCACTGGATTATTTTGCTTTGATACGCTCCAAAATGGGTACTTTTGCAGTGAGCAAGCGTGCTAAGTACAAATAAGTGGTGTCGTAATCTATTGATTTTTAGAGCGTGTCACCAGAAGAAGATTGAAAGACTGGAAAATGAGCTATGCGGTACAAGCGCATAATCTCCTATAAAACAATCAGATAAAACTGATTTTTCATTTGTTTTAGGATGTTTTGTACCGATTAAATGGCTAATCGCCTAAGTGATAGAGTGGTAATGATGCTGTATCGGGAAATAGCTGATATCTAATAGAGACTAAGTATGATGGCTTTTCTCGAATAGTATAGATTAGGTGGAAATATAGTCTATCCAACTGTAAGTAGGCCGTCGTGTGAGTGATTGGGATTTAGATACGAAGGCCCTACATCTTTGGATGTAGGGCCTTCGTATCTAAGGAATTCTGAGGATGCTTCTTTTAGTCTCTTGTTGATGTATCCTGCCGAGATACAACCCGCTCCCTTGTGACCATCCAGGTACTAGTTTTAGAATCATAACTGATTTTATCTCGATAAGCTTCTAGTAGCTTAAGAGCAGAGTCAAGTTTTGGTGCATAAGAGGATACAATAACCCCTTTTTTGTCTCCATCTTGGTATTCTTCTAGATTGAACTGAATGTCGTAATTACTCTGAGCTATTTTAATCTTACATTGTTCAATTGTTAGTAAGCGACGTAGACTGTCTGCTTCTTGATCTTGGCTTTGGATACCAGATAACTTTTCTATAGTCCTGTTTGCCTTATCTAATTGATCTTCAAGCTCGCAATTTAAGTTGTACATAGTGGTTGTCACTATTAGAAACAAGCCAAATAGAATGGTGAGTATGACACCAAGATTTCCCTTTTTATTATTTACTCTCATACTTTTGTATCTTAATTTTTAGCCGCTCATTTTCCCCAGTTAATTGTATGATTCTTGTGGAGGAAGTACGCTGAAGATCCGTGTATGAGCATTTCAGTTCTATGATTTTTTCATTTCGGCTTTGTATTTCATCCCCAAACTTTCGGGTTAGATCTAGCTTTTGAAGCGTACTTCCCAACGAATACCCCAAAGCTCCTACCGAAATAGCAAGAGTTAGTCCTTTCCAAATTGAAGACAGCTGTTTAAATGCTTCTTTGATGTGCTTCCATACTTTCATAGAGGCAAAGGTAGTTACTTTAATTTTGGTATAACTCGCTATATTGAGATCCCATCGGAGATGAATGAGCCTTCTCCGATGGGATCGTTGTGTGTAGAGCTATAGCAGCCTCGTCCTACTTCCCCTTCTTGCTCTGCTTCTTCTCGAGGAGGGGGAGGTACTTGGCGTAGCCGGCTTGCTTCATCTCTTCGCGGGGGATGAAGCGGAGGGCTGCGCTATTGATGCAGTAGCGTAGGCCACCGAGCTCCTGCGGGCCGTCTTCGAAGACGTGACCGAGATGAGCCTTACCCGTCTTGCTACGCACCTCGATACGCTTCATGCCATGGGAGTCGTCCTGATGCTCACTGATGAGGGTGGAGTCAATGGGGCGGGAGAAGCTGGGCCATCCGCAGCCCGAGTCGAACTTATCCGTGGAGATGAAGAGTGGTTCGCCCGTCGTGATATCAACATAGATGCCTTCGCGCTTCTCATCCCAATAGTCGTTATCAAAGGGATGCTCCGTAGCGGCATGCTGCGTGACAGCGTACTGAGTGGGGGTGAGCCTACGGCGCAGCTCTTCGTCCGAAGGCTTGACATAGGCATTGGCCTCGCGAGCGATCTGGAAGAGCTCGGGGCGGATATGGCAGTAGCCCGATGGGTTCTTGTCCAGATAGTCCTGGTGGTAAGTCTCCGCATCGTAGAAGTTGCGTAGGGGCTCTACCTCGATGACGATGGGCTGTGTGTGCTCACGCTGTAGCGTCTCGATCGCCTTCTTGATCGTCGGTAGGTCTGCGGTGTCGGTGTAATAGATGCCCGTGCGGTACTGATCGCCCACGTCGCCACCTTGCTTATTGAGCGACGTCGGGTCAATCGTCAGGAAGTAGAGCTCAAGGAGCTTGCTGAGGCTTACCTGATCGGGGGCGTAGGTGATGTGTACGGCTTCGGCAAAGCCCGTCGTGTGGCTACACACTTCCTCATAGCTGGGACGGGAGGTATGGCCATTGGCGTAGCCGACCTCTGTGGAGATGACGCCACGTACTTGCTTGAAGAAGTGCTCGGTGCCCCAGAAGCAACCGCCGGCCAAATAGATCTCTTTCATAGGTGAAGTGGATGGAGTGTTGGATGAAGGGTGTGTCTGCATGCGCATAGCTCGAAGTCCTAAGGCTCCAGCTGCCAGTAGTAGCAGAAGGGTCAGTGTACGGAGACTGTTCCGTTTCATAATGCCTGTTCTTTTAGACTGTGTAGAGGTTGATGGTAGTTTACTGACTTACTAACAGCGTAGGCCTGACGATAGTTATAAGCCATCCAATATCGGGGTATAGTTTGAGTCAATATGGGGTAGGGGTGCGAACCTATATTGCTTCGTGCTCCGACCAATATAGCTTCCGTTAGCGACCAATATAGGTTCACGCGTCGACCAATATAGGTTCGCTCAGTGACCAATATAGGTTCATATCACCTACCACTATTGCTTCACTCTCACCTCGCTATGTGTGCGCACATTCTTCGTACCTTTATGCGCGCAATCCCACTCGGGATGGTGCCTACCACAGTATACCTCATCACGCTGACCCTCTACAGATAGAATAGCTATGAATGTCCTCTACCTTATAGGTAATGGCTTTGACCTTAGACTTGGGCTACCTACTCGCTATGCAGACTTTTTAGAGTACTATAAGGGGCAAACCCCACAGCTTGGCTCCGGTCGCAGCCAGCAAGAAGAGGCTATCCAAAAGTATAAGGAGCGCCTCTTTTCCGAGATGGCAGAGCGAGAGGAGTGTGGCGAAGAGCAGTGGAAGGACTTAGAGATAGCTCTTGGTGAGTTTACTACGGCCTTTGGCGATGATGCTGATGGGTTCTGTGACTTCTACGAGGATATGAATCGCTCCTTAGAGGCCTATCTGTCGCAGTGCGATAGTTTTGAGCCTACTCCCGAGAAGGTCGAGAAGCTCCGTGAAGATCTGACCTACCCCTATCGCTACTTCAAGCCGAGAGAAGAGAAAGAGCTTCGTGCTCTGACTATTGCTCAGGCTTGGTATATTGACGTCATCTCCTTCAACTATACCTCATCATTTGAGAGCCTCTGCCAAGATGCCTTGCTGGTCGGAGAGTCTACCTATGCGGAAGGGCATGGAGGTCACCCCGTGATATATCAAGGGGTGAAGCATGTGCATGGATCATTAGGTCAGGGTGGAATTCTGCTTGGTGTAGATCATGGCGAGCAAATCGGAAGTGAGCAGTGCAGGCAGTGTGATGATGTCGTAGACCTCTTGCTTAAGCCGCAAGCTAACGAAGGGCGGGGAACGCTTGTCGATGAGGAGTGCCTTAGACTCATTGCTGGGGCTGATGTGATTTGCCTCTTTGGCTTATCCCTCGGCTCTACAGATCAGATGTGGTGGACAGCCATCAAGAAGCGTTTCCTCGATAATCCAGAGGTCATCTTGCTCTACTTCCATTACGATCCAGCTGCTGATTCTGCATTGAAGTTTGATAGACGGAAGGAGAGACGAGCTCGCCAGCACCTTATCAATACACTCGGGCTGGAGGGAAATCAAAAGGAGTATGATGATCGGATCTTCGTGGCGATTAACTCGGATATGTTCCCAAGGCGATAGACGCGAACAGCCTACCATGGTATAGTGGTCTAATAGCAGAAGCGGTACAGCTCCCGATGGGAGTTGTACCGCTTCTGCTTTGGGTGGAGAGGCGAGGGATTAGCGACGCTTGCGTCCCCAGCGCTTGTAGTACTCGATGTTCTTATCCTCGCGCTTCTTCTTCGCCTCGTCGGGCTTGACCTTGCGCAGGGCATCGGGCTTGCTGCCCAGAGGTGACTGCGTGCGGATGTCCCAGCGCTCTTCGGAGGTGAAGCCCTTCTTGATGGAGATCGCCTGCGGGTAG
>ENA-OWNK01000236-OWNK01000236.1-metagenome-genome-assembly--contig:-NODE-236-length-26655-cov-11.141654_pt1 | contig 26655 bp, 24 predicted proteins | sample MGYA00245343_ERZ651121 | MGnify/ENA primary metagenome ERZ651121 (study PRJEB26857, sample SAMEA4031775) | metagenome | biome: human; feature: oral; material: saliva | place: Philippines | collected 2014... | reverse complement strand
AAAGGATGGGGTATCTCCATCCTTTTTTACGCTTTGCATCAGCGAGATAGGGCGATATTTTGCTCGGAAAATACTAAAATATTTAGTGAAGGGTGTCCCAGCTTCATCGAATGGATGGAGTTGGGCTTTTCTATTGTGAGGGGATGGGAGCTCCACGGAGTGTCCCCTTCTTGCTCGTGATTTGCTGAGCTAAAATGCCCCTTGCTTTCGGTGCTCTACGTGAAGGAGATATACGTCTTTGCACTGAGGGAAAAAGTAACTCGTATTAGTCTCTCGTCGGACCTATATTGGTCGGTGAGTGAATCTATATTGGTCAGCGTGCAAACCTATATTGGTCGATGATCGGACCAGTACTGGTCACGCGTCGAACCAGTATTGGTCAGCGCGCGAAGCAGTACTACTTACTATAGGTGACCAGTACTGGTCAGATTATCGACCAGTACTGGTCGCACCGCCCCTTCTCAGAGTGCGGTGTGAAGCGTATGTATATGAGGGGATTGTGCGTGATGCTTTGCGCGGGTAGATTGGGCGCAGAGCTGGTGGTGTTCTCGGTGGAGAGGATTGGGGGGCGTGGCTATTTCTTCAGCCCCTTGATGCGGGAGGGATTCTGTTTGACGAAGTCTGCCCAGTTCTTCGTGGCGCCCGCTGAGGCGGAGCGTAGGGGAGAGGAGGTGAGGAAGTGGTGGCAGAGAGCGGCTGCGAGGCCGTCGGTGGCGTCAAGTTCGCGGGGCATCTGATCCTGCGGGATCTTCAGATAGCGCTGTACCATGCCTGCGACTTGCTCCTTGGAGGCAGCTCCGTTGCCGGTGATGGCCTGCTTGATACGCATAGGGACGTATTCGGTGATGGGGATGTCGCGCGTGAGGGCTGCTGCCATCGCCACACCTTGGGCGCGGCCGAGCTTGAGCATACTCTGGACGTTCTTCCCGAAGAAGGGTGCTTCAATAGCCAGCTCATCAGGGTGGAATTCATCGATGAGGCCCTGCACCCGCTCAAAGATACGCTTCAGGCGGAGGTAATGGTCCTCGTACTTGCTGAGGCTGATGACCCCGAGAGCCAAGAGACGTGCCTCCTGCCCACGGACCTCGATGAGGCCGTAGCCCATGACGATGGTCCCGGGGTCGATGCCCATGATGATGCGCTCTGACATAGCTACTCTTTATATAAGGTATAGTTCGGAGGCAGGCGGTTAGTCGACCACGTGCATGATCGTGCTGAAGCCTAAGACCGCTTCGCCGAACTGCTTGGTGAGGAGATCGGCCAGGCGGAGCCCCGTGTTCGAGAGGATGTCCTGTAGGTGCACCTCGCCCTCGGCATAGAAGTGCAGGGCATAGGAGAGTGCCTCGGGGTGCTCTTCGTGGGGGACGATGCGGTGCAGGCGAGGGTGCTGTACGAGGCTATCAGCGTGGAGGGCAGGGAGGTAAACCTCACGCATGAAGGTGAGGAAAGCTTGCTGAGTCTGAGGGGCAAGGACGAAGGTCGTATTATATAGGATCATCGGAATGGTCGTGGGGAAAGAAGGTGGCGAGTGCGAGATTTTTTTCGCTCTCTTACTAGGGCAAAGATACTTTGAAATAAAATATTTACTACCTTTGCACCGACGATGAAGATCAAGCGGATCTCGTCACACTTATATATATGGGGTATTAGCTCATCTGGCTAGAGCGCGACACTGGCAGTGTCGAGGTGAGCGGTTCGAGTCCGCTATACTCCACGCAGGTCTGAGGGTGCTTCCAGCCCCTTGTCTGTATAATACTGCGAAGGCGCACAGGAGGTTGCCTAATGAGAAAAAGGCCCTCAACGACGCTTGTCTGCGGGTGGATGACGGAAGAAATCCCCTGCGATCACGGTAGCTCAGACGTCTTGGCTTATTGCCGAAACGGATTGTTGCCGTATATTTGCAGTGTTATTCATTACGAATTCGAAATCAATAACTAATTAACGTAAGAAAGAAAGATGAAGAAGTTTTTCGCATTCGCATTTGTAGCTGTAGCAGCTGCTTTTGCTTCTTGTGCAGGTAACAACGAGCAGAACGCTCAGGACTCTACGGCTAAGGACAGCGCTACGATGGTTGAAAGCGTAGTTTCTACGGTTGACAGCGCTGCTGCTACTGTAGACTCTGCAGCTAAGGCTGTTGTAGACTCTATCGCTAAGTAAGCAATAGGTCCGACCTACTGATTAGCCACGGGCACGATATCTCCCTCGGAGATGTCGTGCCCGTGCGCCATTATAGGGGTCAAGGTGCCCTGCCTCTGGGTGGTCTTCGCCCTTTAGGCTATGGGCAAGATGCCGTATCTTTGTTTAGCTAATAGGATAGATATGATCACAGTAGAGCGCTACCACGATATCAGTATGGGCCACCGTGTCGTCGGGCACGAGAGCAAGTGCCGTCATCTGCACGGGCACAACTATCGCATCCACTTCGTCTGCACAGCTCCCGAGCTCGATGGGGTAGGGCGCGTCATTGACTTCTCCGAGATCAAGGAGCGTCTGTGCCAGTGGCTTGAGGAGAACTGGGACCACAAGATGGTGCTCTGGAGTGAAGACCCACTGCTCCCCGAGCTGCGCCGTCTGGTACCTGAGGATCTGTGCGTCGTCCCCTTCAATCCTACGGCTGAGCAGATCGCCATGCACCTGGTCTCCGTCGTCGGGCCTCAGCAGCTCGAAGGGACGGGGATTACACTCGTGGCATGCCGCGTCGAGGAGACCCGTAAGTGCTCCGCTTCCTATCAGCTTTAGTGCCCCAGAGAAGCCGGGACATTGACTATCTTTGTAGATACGATCGACTACTACTACTCACACTATAACTAAGCAATGATGAACATCCGTACGTTAGCTTTACTTGCTATGGCGACCACCACCCTTGCGGTGACTGAGCTTCCCGCGCAGGAGCAGCACCGTAGCCCCACCCTCGAAGAATATACGCTCGGCTCGCCCAAGGCGCTCCGCCGTACCTCGCTCCGCTCCCTCCGCTGGCTCGGTAGCGACTACGTGTACATCGATAGCACGCGTCTTGTGATCGGCACGCCGACGGCCGCTCACCCAGAGAAGACCCTGCTGAGTCAGGATGAGTTCCTCGCGATCATCGGCGAGGCGACGAAGGGCGCGGGGGCAAAGTACTTCACGCCCTTCTCCGTCGTAGACGAAGGACTTCTTATCCCCTTCGGCAAGAAGCATTATCTTATCGACCCACAGACGAAGAAGCAGCTTGCAGCCTTCGAGCGTGCTGGCCGCGCTGAGCAGGCCTTCGCTCTGGCTCCTCGTGCTAAGCACGCTGTGGCGGTGCGTGACAACAACCTCTTCCTACTCCTTCCCGATGGCTCGTCGAAGCAGCTGACGACCGATGGCACGCCCACCCTCGTCTACGGACAGAGCGTGCACCAGAATGAGTTCGGGATCAATGGCGGGCTCTTCTGGAGCCCCGACGGGAGCCGTCTGGCCTTCTATCGCATGGATCAGAGCATGGTCTCCGCCTATCCCCTCGTACATACCAATACCCGCAAGGCTACCGAGGAGAAGCTCTACTATCCCATGGCCGGTATGCCCAGCCACCACGTGACCCTCGGGATCTATGACGTGGCTTCAGGGAAGACCACCTACATCAAGACGGGTGAGCCTAAGGAGAAGTACCTGACGAATATCTCTTGGGCTCCCGATAGCAAGACGGTCTATATCGCCGAGGTCAACCGTGAGCAGAATCACATGGACCTCAAGGCCTACGACCCTGCTACGGGCGACTACATCAAGACCCTCTTCTCGGAGCACAACGACAAGTACATCGAGCCCCAGTGGCCTATGCGCTTCATCCCTGGGCGTGATAAGGAGTTCGTCTGGCAGACGCGCCGTGACGGCTACACGCACCTCTATCGCTACAATGTCGATGGGAAGCTCCTTGGGCAGATCACGCGTGGCGAGTGGGAGATCACAGACTTCCTCGGCTTCGCTGACGGCGGTAAGACCATCGTCTACAGCTCGACGCAGCTGAGCCCCATTGACCGTGTCATCGCCTCGGTCAGCATCGACGGTCGCAAGACGCGCATCCTCACCCCGCAGGCTGGCTGGCACGTCGGGCAGCTCTCTTCGGATGGGAAGTACCTCCTCGACACGTACGAGTCGCTGAAGAACCCCACGGAGAACCGCCTCCTCTCGGTCGCTACGGGCAAGCCTATCGCTACCCTCTACCAGTCGAAGGATCCCGAAGCTGGCTTCATCAATCCTGAGATCACCTTCGGTACGATCAAGGCTGCTGACGGCGTGACGGACCTCCACTACCGCCTCCTCAAGCCTACGAACTTCGACCCTAAGAAGAAGTATCCCACGATCGTCTACGTCTACAATGGCCCTCACGCTCAGCTCGTGCAGAACCGCTTCCACGCAGGCTGCCTCGGCTGGGACCTCTATATGGCTACCAAGGGCTTTGTCATCTTCACCGTTGACGGCCGAGGCTCAGCCCACCGCGGGGCAGCCTTTGAGCAGGTCATCCACCGCCACCTCGGGAAGAATGAGATGGCCGACCAGATGAAGGGCGTAGACTTCCTCAAGAGCCTGCCCTACGTCGATGCTGACCGTATCGGGGTCGCTGGCTGGAGCTATGGTGGCTTCATGACGACGAACCTCATGCTGACCTACCCCGATGTCTTCAAGGTAGGCTCTGCTGGTGGTGCCGTCACCGACTGGGCTCGCTACGAGATCATGTACGGGGAGCGCTATATGGATAGCCCACAGGACAACCCCGAGGGCTACAAGGAGACGAACCTCTCCCTGCGTGCGGGCAACCTCAAGGGCCGCCTGCTCCTCATCCACGGTACTATTGACCCCACGGTCGTCTGGCAGCACACGCAGCTCTTCGTCGATGCCTGTGTCAAGGCTGGGACGTATCCAGACTACATGATCTACCCCGAACATAAGCACAACGTCCTCGGGGTCGATCGTGTCCACCTCAATTATACGATGGCGCGCTACTTCATGGATCACTTGTAGTTGCCCACTCGCCATCATCCTACTTATTATCTTATCAGTTGTATGAACATTCTTCTATTGGGCTCGGGGGGGCGTGAGCATGCCCTGGCATGGCGCATCGCTCGCAGTCCCCGTCTCTCGCAGCTCTTCATCGCGCCGGGCAATCCGGGCATGTCACTCTACGGTACGTGTATGCCGCGTATCGGGGTGACGGACTTCGCCGCCATCGCGGCCCTCATCCGTCGGGAGCATATTGAGCTCCTCGTCGTAGGGCCCGAGGTCCCCTTGGTCGAGGGGATCGTCGATTATCTGCATGGCGAAGCGGGTCTGACGGACCTCCTCATTGTGGGGCCCGATGCCAAGGGGGCTCAGCTCGAGGGAAGTAAGGACTTTAGCAAGGCGTTCATGCAGCGCTACGGCATCCCCACAGCGGCCTACCGTACCTTTGATAAGTCTACGCTTAGTGAGGCCATCGACTACCTCAAGACCCTCCAGCCTCCCTACGTGCTGAAGGCTGACGGTCTGGCGGCTGGTAAGGGCGTCATCATCAGCGAGAGCCTCGAGGAAGCCGAGCGTGAGCTGCGTGGGCTCCTCTCGGGGCGCTTTGGATCTGCCAGCACGCGTGTCGTCATCGAGGAGTACCTCCATGGTATCGAGTGCTCGGTCTTCATCGCTACGGACGGCAGTGACTGGCGCGTACTCCCTGTTGCTAAGGACTACAAGCGCATTGGCGAGGGAGATACGGGCTTGAATACCGGTGGTATGGGCTCTGTCTCTCCCGTGGTCTTCGCTGACGAAGCCTTCATGCAGCGTGTCGAGGAGTGTATCATCCGCCCCACGATCGAAGGGCTGCGTGCCGAAGGTATCGACTATCGTGGCTTCATCTTCGCTGGGCTGATGAACGTAGGTGGCGAACCCTACGTCATCGAGTACAACTGCCGTATGGGCGACCCCGAGACCGAGTCGGTGATGCTGCGTATTGACTCCGACTTCGTTGATCTCCTGGAGCGTATGGCTCGTGGCAATCTCGGCGACTATCAGCTCGAGGAGTCCTCTCAGTATGCTGCTACCGTCGTCCTCGTCTCCGAGGGCTATCCCGAGAGCTACGCTAAGGGGATCCCCATCAGCTATCCTCACGCACCGACCTTCGACTCGCTGCTCTTCCATGCCGGTACCTCGCGCGATGACTCGGGGCATCTCGTGACCTCGGGCGGGCGTGTCCTCACCGCCAGCTGTCTTGGCTCAACTCTCGCCGAAGCGCTGGAGCGCTGCTACAAGCTCGCTGATCGCGTGCAGTACACCGGTAAGACGCTCCGTCGCGATATCGGTCAAGACCTCCTTAAGCTTTCATAGCTCCCACAGATAAAGATGCCTATGAGAAGGGTGACTACTAACGGGTAGCCCCTTCTCGTAGGCATTTCTTTTCCCTCTCCTCGTGAGGGCTTCCCCGCCCTCTCACCAGCTATCCTCTCGATATGTCTCGCTTCACCTCTTCGCGACAGCGTACCAATTGGCTGGAGTTCACCCTGTGGCTCCTCACCTTCCTCCTTGTGTACCTCCTCCCACCTGCTACGGGTGAGGTAAGCGAAGGGGCGGGCGTCCTCACGCCGCTACTTCCCGTGGCGACGTCGTGGACCTATCGTCTGGCTGGGCTCTTGGTGCTGGCGGGCTTCTCTGCCTTCGCTATCTATATCGGGGAATACTTCCTACTCATCGAGCGTGTGGAGCGGCCACTGCTGGTGCTCTTCATGGTGGCGCTCTTCACGACGACGCCCTCTATGGGCATCCTCTCGGCGGGGGCACTTATCTTCCAGCTCCTTATCCTGCTCCTAAGCTTCGGCACGTATCAGGATACGCACCAGCCACGCGTCAGCCTCTTCATCGGGCTTCTCGTAGGTGTCCTCTCGCTGGTCTCTCCCGTCTACCTCCTGCTGGTCCCCGTCATCATCTGGGGCCAATATCATCTGCGCTCCATCGCTTGGCGCTCCATCATCGCGCTCCTCATCGGGGTGATCCTCCCGCTGTGGCTCTTCGTGCCCGTCCTTCTCTTGATGGGGAATGGGGCGCTGCAGGCCTATGGGGCTTTTGCGCTGAGAGCCTTCCCGCTCCCGATGCCCCAGGAACTGAAGAGCTTTGAGGCCGTGCCCTTCGCCTCGTACGCCGTGGTGCTCGTCACCTTCTTCATCGGCTACCTGCTCTATCGTCGCCGCTACTATCGGGAGAGTGTGCGGCACCGTGACCTCTTCTCGACGATGCAGCTCTATCCGCTCGTCCTCCTTCTCGCTGTGCCCTTCGTGGCTGGCGAATCGGCTGCACTCCTCCAGCTCACCCTGCTACCCATCGCCTTCCTCATCGCGCGAGGGATGGGTATGCTCCCGCAGCGTATGGCACTTGTCCTGCGCTCTATCCTTCTCGTCCTGCTCCTCAGCCAGTATCTCTATGCGCTGGGGTTCTTTGAGCTCTTTCGCCGGGTAGGCTAAGGTGCTCTATCATTTCTCCTATTCCTCTCCTCTATGCATAACCCTAACAATGTACAGGTAGGGAGCCAAGTGCGCTTCCTCAATACGGTCGGGGGCGGGCGTGTGGCTCGCATCACCGCTGATACGGCTTGGGTCGAAGATGCCGATGGCTTCGAGATCCCCACACCGCTCAAGGACTGCGTCGTCGTCGAAGCGGGCGACACCTTCATCCCAGAGATTCGCCCTCCGAAGATCATTCAGGAGAAGCTCCGTCAGGGGCGCACGGAGCCCGCTGCTCCCGCACCCAGCGAAGTGCGTCGTCCCGCAGCTCCTGCTCCTCGCCCTGCTCGTCCTCTGCGTGCTGGCGAGGATGAGCTGACCGTACAGCTGGCTTTCCTCCCGCAGGATCGTGCTAAGCTCGGGCTGACGAACTACGAAGCCTACCTCGTCAACTACAGCGGCTTCACCCTCTACTACGTCTATCTGAGCGCCGTCGGTACGGGCTATAAGGTGCGCTCTACGGGTACGATCGAGCCTCACGGCGATGCCTTCTTAGAGGAGTTTGCCCCCGCTGATCTCAATGACCTTGAGCAGCTCGCCATCCAGATACTTCCCTTCCACGACGGGGGGATCACGAAGCTACAGAACCCGCTCTCGGTGCGCCTCAAGCTCGACGTGACGAAGTTCTTCAAGCTCCATTCCTTCCGCCCCAACGACTACTTCACCGACGATGCGCTGATGCTCCCTATCGTAGAGCGTGGCGCTGAGCAGGCCCAGCCCGAGGTGGACGCATCTGCTTTGGCCTCTGCCCTGCAGACGAAGAAGGAGGACAAGAAGCCTGCTCCAAAGGCTGCGCCCTCTGCGCCTCGCCGTGATGAGCCCCTCGTCGTCGACCTCCATGCTTCGGAGATCCTCGAGACGACGGCAGGTATGTCGAGCGCAGATATCCATGACTATCAGCGTGACTACTTCCACCGCACGATGCAGGAGCATATACGGGAGCGTGGGCGTAAGATCGTCTTCATCCATGGGAAGGGGGATGGTGTCCTCAGAGCCTCTATTGAGCGTGAGCTGCGACGCAAGTACCCCACGTGCCGCTTTCAGGATGCATCCTTCCAGGAGTACGGCTACGGCGCTACGCAAGTGACTATCGGCTAAGCGGGGACTATGAAAGAGATCGAACGTAAGTTCCTCGTGACCTCGCTGGCTTTCCTCGCTGAGGCTACCGATGCCCTGCATATTGATCAGGGCTACCTCCACTCGACACGGCCCACGGTGCGCGTGCGTCGCCGTGGCGATCAGGGCTTCCTCACGCTGAAGACGCCCTCCGATGCCAAGGGGCTGGTGCGTGATGAGTACGAATATGAGATACCGCTGGCGGATGCCGAGGCACTTCTCGAGCTGTGCGGAGGGCACCGTCTGAAGAAGACGCGCTACCTCGTCCCCTACCACGGGCATACGTGGGAGGTCGACCTCTTCGCTGGTCATCTCGAGGGATTCTGTCTGGCGGAGCTGGAGCTGAAGAGCGAAGACGAGACCTTCGACCTACCGCCCTGGGTGGGCAAAGAGGTGACGGGCGACCCCCGCTACTACAATAGTGCGCTGGCCCGAAGCAAACAATAATGGACTTAATTGGGTTAGTTCAGTATAGGACAGGGCGAATGCCCTCCCTCATTTGTCCGATTTAATCACACCCAATAAACAATTACACAGATGAAGTACGAACTCATCCAACTCCCTTACGCTCCCAATGCCCTCGAGCCTGCTATCAGCGCTGAGACCCTCTCTTTCCACCACGGTAAGCACCTCGCTGGCTATGTCAATACGCTGAACGGCCTCATCGAAGGCACGGAATATGCTGAGCTCCCTCTTGAAGAACTCGTTCGCAAGAGTGAAGGCGCTATCTTCAACAACGCAGGTCAGCTCCTGAATCACAACCTCTACTTCACGCAGTTCGGCCCCAACAAGGGTGGCCAGCCTACGGGTAAGCTCCTCGATGCTATCGTAGCTAAGTGGGGTAGCTTCGAGGCTTTCCAGCAGGAATTCCTCACGGCTTGCACCACGCTCTTCGGTTCGGGCTGGGCTTGGCTCGCTGCTAAGGCTGACGGTGAACTCGTCATCACGAAGGAGCCTAACGGTAGCAACCCTGTCGTCCAGGGCCTCCGTCCTCTCTTCGGTGTCGACGTATGGGAGCACGCTTACTACCTGAGCTACCAGAACCGTCGTGCTGACCACGTCAAGGATCTCTGGGCTATCGTCGACTGGGACGTCGTAGCCAGCCGCTACTAATTCGTAGACGCTTCTTTTAATTCTCGATACTTCGCCCTCCGCTCGCCTCTTTGGGTGAGCGGGGGGCGAAGCCTTTTTATCGCGGGGAGAGGGCGGCAGTGCGGGAGAATTGTCGTAGCTTTGCCCGTGCAACAATTAATAGACACACTATGCAGCTGATCAAGAAGATTATCATCGGGCTCATCATCCTCGTCATCGTCGCAGCGGTCGTCTCGCTCTTCTTCCTTAATGAGGCACAGCGTATGATCGTCGGTATGGCAGCAGGCCTCGGCGTCATCAACCTCCTCGGCGTCCTCTACTTCGTGCAGAAGAATGCTGACGGGCGGAGCGAGAAGCCCAAGCACTAAGGGATAGCCCCGACTGACAAAAGACAAGCCCCAGACGGCTCTCCCACCTCTCTCGGAGGTGCGATGAGCCGTCTGGGGCTTTTTCGTGTAGCCCGCATCCCGTGCAGGCTAAGAGAAAGGCGAGCTTAGTCGACGAGGCGCATGGGGGGCTTGACGACTTCGGCAGCGAGCTTACGGCCACGTACTACGATGTAGATAGGCGTGCCGATAGCGGAGAATTCCTTCTTCACATAGCCCATACCGATACCCGTCTTGAGGGTGGGGGACATAGTGCCGGAGGTTACTTCGCCGATGATGTTGCCGTCTGCGTCAGCGATCTCGTAGTGTGAGCGGGGTACGCCCTTGTCAGAGAGCTTGAAGGCGACGAGCTTGCGCTTGATCCCCTCGGCCTTCTGCTGCTCGAAGAATGCCTTGCTGGGGAAGTTCTTCTCGGGGATGAGCTTCGTGATCCAGCCGAGACCAGCTTCGAGGGGAGAGGTGGTGTCGCAGATATCGTTGCCGTAGAGGCAGAAGCCGACTTCGAGACGGAGCGTGTCGCGAGCGCCGAGACCGATGGGGCGGATGCCTTCGGGCTTACCTGCTTCGAAGATAGCGTTCCAGATCTTCTCACCGTACTGGGGATAGAAGTAGATCTCGAAGCCACCAGCACCGGTGTAGCCCGTGTTGGAGAGGATGACCTCAGGGCAGCCAGCGAAGGTGCCGACCTTGAAGGTGTAGTAGGGGATGGTAGAGAGGTCTACATCCGTCAGGCGCTGCAGGACCTGCTGTGCCAGAGGACCCTGGATGGCGAGCTGACCGACGTTGTCGCAGCTGTTCTCGAGGATAGCGCCAGCGGCGTTGTGCGACTGACACCAAGCCCAGTCCTTCTCGATATTAGCGGCATTGACGACGAGGAGGTACTTCTCATCTTCGTAGTGGTAGACGAGGAGGTCGTCGACGATACCCCCCTGTTCGTTGGGGAAGCAGGTGTACTGGATGTCACCGACCTTGAGCTTAGAGGCGTCGTTAGTGGTGATATCTTGGATAAACTGGAGGGCATTGGGGCCCTTGACCCAGAATTCCCCCATGTGTGAGACGTCGAATACGCCGACACCCTTGATGACGGTCATATGCTCCTCGATGATCCCCGTAGGATACTCGATGGGCATATCATAGCCTGCGAACTCATGCATCTTGGCACCTAAGGCCTTGTGGATCTCGGTGAATGGAGTTGTCTTCATGTTGGTTGCTTTAATGTAGTTTGTGAGCTGTACTTGCACATCAAAGGTAAGGAGTTCTACGGAACTAACCTATATAGCCTGACATCCTAAAATATTATAGAAAAGGAGGGTATTTCAGCCCATCTCGGTGAGTGCTGAAGCGCTGTCTGTGTTGCCCTCTTCGTGTGGTCTCTTTGTGTCTCTTACTGAGGGCAAACCGCTGTGTCGTATAGGCCCTTTTGCTCTTCCTCCGTGAGGAGGTGGTGTGAACCTATATTGGTCGGCGGGCTGACCTATATAGGTCGATGGTATGTACCTATATTGGTCACGATGCGAACCTATATAGGTCAGCCCGCCGACCAATATAGGTTGCTCTCGAGCGTGAAGCAATAGGGGGGTAAAGGTGAAGCAGTAGTTGTTTGCTCTCGATGCACTATTGGTACAGGGGTCAAACCACTATTGGTTTCGTATGCAAACCACTATTAGTTTGCCCCCCATACCAATAGTTGTCTGAGCACAGACCAATAGTGGTTCGCTTCCCCCTCCTCACGAGGGGGGAGGTTTCGCCCTCTTAGCTTGGGGGATTAGTCGTTGTGGTGAAGGGAATAACTCCGAATTAAAAGCGCCTCCTTCGGGCTATCCCTTCGCTGTGTGCCGCAGGGGCAAAAGCGATCAGTACTGGTCAGCGATCGGACCAGTACTGGTCACCCCTGGCAACCTGTACTGATCGCGATGTGAAGTAGTACTGGTCACTTCATCGACCAGTACTGGTCGAAAAATCTTCCTCGTGAGAAGCTGTCGCAGAGTCTCTTGCGCGCACCTTTTATATATGGTAGATTATTCCTTCCTTTACATAGCGTAAGCTCTTCACGCGGGAGGACCAACTCCTCTCTATCAACTAAATCCACACGCTGCCCACGCCTCTCGTGGGAAAGAGAATTAAGCAAAGAGAAGATAAGCCTATGAGACACATCCTACTTCTCCTCCTCGCCCTTGCCTTTGGAGGAGTCCTCAGAGCCCAAAGCCCCGATGAGGCGTGGCTGGAGGGGACCCTCGTCAGCAAGACGGACAAGACTCCCCTGGTGAATGCCTTCGTCGTACTGCGTACCGCCGACGGAGCGGACACGCCCTTTAGTGCGATCACCGATGAGAAGGGGTACTTCCTCCTCAAGGCTACGACGGGTACGTATCGCCTTGCAGCCACCTTCGTCCAGCAGACCATCATCCTTCGCCCTTCGCTGGAGCTCCCTGCGGGGCGGCTCCAGCTGGGTACGCTTCCCGTAGAGCTGACCCGCGAGCTGGAGGCGGTCGTCGTAGAGGGGAAGACTCCCCTTGTACGCTACGAAGGCTCGACCCTCATCTTCGGTGAAGCCGCCTTCGCCAAAGCCCGTGGGGGTAGTGCGCTGGACGGGCTGAAGCTCATCCCAGGCCTGCAGATAGAGGGCGCCAATAAGCTCAAGCTCTACGGCATCTCGGAGCTGGCGGTCTACATTGATGGTCGTCCTCAGCGTATGTCACAAGACGAAGTCATCGCCCTCCTGCAAGGGATGTCCGTGAGCGAAATCGCGCAGGTCGAGCTCATCCGTGAGCCAGGTGTCGAGTACAGCGGAGTGACGACGCCGATCCTGAATATCAAGCGTAAGACGCGAGTCGATGAGGGTGTCAAGGGCTTCACCAGCCTGGTCGGTACTTACAATCAGCTCTTCTCCGAGCAGTTCTCTACTCGGGTCAATCTCAACTATGGTCGCAGCCGCTCCTACGTCTCCTACACGCTGGGGAATAAGCGCTATCGTGAGACCACGACCCTCTCCTCGGGAGTCGTCGATGATCTGCGTCTCGATCCCAGAGTCTCCCATCAGGTGGGTCTGGGTACGGACCTCACGCTGGGCAAGGGGCATTCCCTCGGGGCGCAATTCCTCGGGAACTATGCCGACGAGCGTCTCCGCTTCTCGCAGGGGATGAGCAATCGCATAAAGTGGTCGAACCTCTACGCCACGCTCTTCCATACCTTCCGCGCCAGTCGCTGGAGCCTACAGACGACCGCCGAGGGCTCACGTGGGAGCTCTGACCTACGCCGAGATCAGGGGGCTATGGATGTAGCGACCAAGGATGACAACCGCTTCGCGCGTATCGCCCTGGACTTCGCGCATCGCCTCTCGAGCATCTTCACACTCTACGCTGGTGCCGAGGTCAGCCGTGTAGCGGTAGACTCTCGCCTCACCAGTAGAGCGGACGAGCTGACGCTAAGAGAATGGAATATCGAGGGCTATACGAAGCTGGGCTTCCGTCTGCCGAAGGTCTCTGGCTTTGTGGGGCTACGCATCGCAGGCGAAGATCGCAAGGGGAGCTTGGGCAGTGGTTTGGGAGACTTCTTCCGCTCGGGCTCTGAGCTTCTCACCTCTGCCTCCCTCCGCTACGCACCCGCTCGCGACCATGAGCTCTCCCTGACCCACTCCTCCAGCTACACGCGCCCGAGCTACCGTGACCTCCTCGGATATACCAGCGTAGCCTCGGCTGCCTTCCTGCGCAAGGGGAATTCCGAGCTGCGGACATCATATCGCAGGGGGCTCAGCCTGAACTATACCTACATGCGTGCGGCGCAGCTGGAGCTCAGCTACACCGATACCGAGGATCCCATCGTAGAGGCTATACCCCCGATGTATGGGGGTGGAATTACCCTGCGTCGGTACAACCTCGACTACAGCCGTACGCTGCGTGCACTGCTGGTCCTGCCCCTCCCGCTGGTTAGCCAGAAGAAGTTCAGCTTATGTCAGAAGAAAAATTAAAGTACAATACTTCGCCTATCGCAGAGATGACAGGTGGAATAGTTTTGGCTAATTTTGAAAAACCTGAGAGAAGAGTAGAAGAATATCAAACAGAAGCCCAGTTAGAAGAAAATATGATAAATAATCTAGTCGCACAAGGGTATGAAAGACTTGATATTACCACTATGGCTGATTTGTATGAAAATCTTAGGGTACAAATAGAAAAACTAAATGATGTAAAATTTAGCGATAGTGAATGGAAGAGATTTTTGTTAGAGTATTTAGATACACCAAATGATGGGATAGTAGAAAAAACTCGTAAAATTCAAGAAAATCATATTTATGATTTTATATTTGATAATGGTAGATTAAGAAATATAAAAATTATAGATAAAAAAAATATTTATAATAATTATCTTCAAGTAGTAAATCAAATAAGTGTAGCTAAAAACAGATATGATGTTAGTATTTTGGTTAATGGATTGCCATTGGTTCATATTGAACTTAAAAAGCGTGGTGTTAATATAAGGGAAGCTTTTGGTCAGATACAACGATACGAAGATGAGAGTTTCAATATTGATAATTCGTTGTATAAATTTGTTCAGATTTTTGTTATTTCAAATGGAACTTATACGAGATATTTTGCCAATACTACTGAACGTGATAAAAGTAATTATGAATTTACATGTGAATGGGCTGATGCGAAAAATAAAATTATCGCAGATTTGGAAGATTTTACAGCAACGTTTTTTGAAAAAAGAACTTTACTAGAAATATTGACAAAGTATTGTATTTTTAATGCTAAAGATGTGCTACTTATAATGCGTCCTTACCAAATAGCGGCTACAGAAAGAATATTATGGAGAATTAATTCTAGTTTTGAAAATAAAAAGGCTGGTAGCGTAGAAGCAGGTGGTTATATTTGGCATACTACTGGATCAGGGAAGACTTTGACATCGTTCAAATCAGCTCGACTTGCAACAGAACTAGAGTATATTGATAAAGTATTTTTTGTAGTAGATAGAAAAGATTTAGACTATCAAACTATGCGTGAGTATCAGAAGTTTCAAAAAGATAGTGTAAATGGAAGTAAGGATACTAAAGAATTAAAATTAAGTATTGAAAAACAAGATAATAAAATAGTAGTAACTACAATTCAAAAATTAAATGAGTTTGTTAAAAGTAATAAAGGTCATGAAATCTATAACAAACATTGTGTATTTATTTATGATGAATGTCATAGGTCGCAATTTGGACTTGCACAAAAAAATATTCAAAAAGCATTTAAAAATTATTATCAGTTTGGCTTTACAGGAACACCGATTTTCCCAGAAAATTCGTTAGACAGTCAAACGACCGCTGATATTTTTGGCGTTCAGCTGCATAGTTATGTAATTACTGATGCTATTCGTGATGCTAAAGTATTGAAGTTTAAAATAGATTATAATAGTATAAATCCGAAATTTAAAAAGTCAGAAGAAGAAACTGATGAAGAAAAATTAAAAATTCTTGAAAAGCAGATGTTACTTCATCCAGAACGTATTTCGGAGATTACAAAATATATATTAGATAATTTTGATATGAAAACTTATCGTAACACTCAATATACAGTAAAAAGTAAAAGGCTAAATGGTTTTAATGCAATGTTTGCTGTTCAAAGTGTAGAAGCGGCTAAGATGTATTATGAAGAATTCCAAAAACAACAAGAAAACTTGCCGGAGAATAAGAAGTTGAAAGTGGCGACTATATTTAGTTATTCTCCAAATGAAGAGAAACAAGTAGTAGGCGAAATAGAAGAAGAAAGTCTTACCCCGTCTGCTATGTCAACTACTGCCAAAGAATTTTTGACAAAAGTAGTAGCTGATTATAATGAGTACTTTAAAACTAACTTTACAATTGAGGGAAATGGTTTTGAAAATTATTATAAAGATTTGTCGAGTAGAGTTTGTAATAAAGAGGTTGACTTACTGATTGTAGTTGGTATGTTTTTAACAGGATTTGATGCTCCAACGATGAATACGTTGTTTGTTGATAAAAATTTACGTTATCATGGTTTGATTCAAGCATTTTCTAGAACAAATAGAATTCTAAATAAGGTAAAAGTTTTTGGGAATATTGTTTGTTTTAGAAATCTTGAAAAAGCTACGAAAGATGCAATAAAGCTATTCGGAGATGAAAATAGTATTAATATAATAGTTGAACGTAGTTATGATGATTATATTAATGGATTTGTTGATGATGAAACTGGGAATACTGTAAGAGGTTATGCTGAATTATGTCAAGAAATACTTGAAAGATTTCCAGAGCCAACACAGATAACATCAGAAAAAGAGCAGAAGGAATTCGCTAAATTATTTGGTGAAATCTTGAAAAAAGAAAATATTTTGCGTAACTATGATGAATTTAGTGATTTTGAAAAAATAATTCCTGATAGATTAAAACAAGATATGAAGAGTGTATATATAGAAATTAGAAATAAAAAAATATCTCCTTGTCCAGATAAAGGAGATTCTAATGTTGATTTTAGTGATATTGAGTTTCAAATTGATCTTTTAAAAACGCAAGAAGTTAACCTTGACTATATACTTACATTAATTTTGGAAAAAGCTAAAGAACAAGGGGATATAGAAATTCTAAAAGAAGAAATTCGTCGTCTTATCCGTTCTTCTTTAGGAACACGAGCCAAAGAACATTTGATAATAGAGTTTATCAATTGTACAGATATAACAGAATTCAATAGTAATGAAGAAATAATAGAAGCATTTTATAAATATGCTAAAACGCAAAAAGAGAAAAAAATAGAAGAGCTTATTGTAGAAGAAAATTTAAAAGAAGATTCTAAGAAATTTATTGAGAAGTCTATAAGTAAAGGGAAAGTGATTCAAGGTGGAACAGCATTGGATGATGTGTTACCATCGATTTCGCGACGAGGTGGAGCTAGAGAGGCTAAGAAACAGTCTGTATTGAAAAAATTAAAAGATATAGTTAAAGTGTTTGTTGGTATATAAAATTAAGTAAGCATTAAGATTGTTAATTGTTTTAATAGACAACAATCCTTATTCCCTGTATAATAAAAAATCGTAAGTGACTAATAATTAGAAAATTATTTAGAAAGGATTTTTATTTTGATGAAAGATTATTTAATTAGAGGTTTGGCCTTTAATGATGAGATTAGATTTTTTGTAACAAAGACAACAGATTTAGTAGAAGAAATTAGACAACGTCATAATGCTTATCCAACAGCGATTGCAGCTACGGGGCGTGTTGCAACTGTCACTACAATGATGGGTGCGATGCTGAAAAGCGGTGATAGAATAGATGTAGCAGTTCGTGGAGATGGGCCAATAGGAACAATATACGCTTCATCAGATGAGCTTGGAGAAACAACGGCATATGCTAAAAATATGCAAGTTCATATTCCAAGTAATTCCCAAGGGAAACTAGATGTAAAAGGTGTAGTAGGCGGTGGGAATATTACTGTAGTACGTGACTTAGGCTTAAATGAAAAATATACGACAACTTCTCCGATAGTTTCAGGAGAAATCGCTGAAGACTTTACATATTATTTTGCAGCAAGTGAGCAAGTACCATCAGCAGTATCGTTGGGAGTTCTTGTTGATACTGATAATTCAGTTATAGCTGCGGGAGGTTTTATTCTTCAAGTATTACCTCAAGCAACCGATGCAACAATAACGAAGTTAGAAAAAGTAATCTCTAATATAAAACCTATATCTACACTTATTCGTGAAGGAAAGACTCCAGAAGAAATTGCAGATATTTTGTTTGAAGGGGAAGAGAATTATCGTATTTTACGTAAAAATGATGTTGTCTTTAAATGCACATGTTCAAAGGAACGTTATGCAGACGCTTTGGTTACGTTAGGTCGTGAAGAGTTAGAGAGTCTTTCTCAAGAAGAGTCTACTGAATTAGTTTGTGCATTTTGTAAAGAAAAATACCATTTCACAAAAGAAGAAATAACAGAGTTATTAGAAAATTTAAAGTAAAATTATGAATAAAAGAGTTAGATGAGTAACAATTCGTCTAGCTCTTGAATTTTTATAAAAAGTTTGGTATCATAAGTAAAATTACTTAAATTATATCAAGGAGATATTATGGAACTGCTAAGAGAAATGATTGTCACTGATGGTAAAGTTTATGACAATAATGTATTAAAGGTTGATTCGTTTTTAAACCATCAAATAGATGCTAGTTTAATGATGAAAATGGCAGAATCTTTTTATGAGTATTTTGGAAAAGAAAAAATAACGAAGATTCTTACAATAGAAGCAAGTGGTATCGCCCCTGCGATTCTAGTTGCACATTTTTTTAAAGTGCCGATGGTTTTTGCGAAGAAAAGTAAGCCAGCAACTTTGAAAAATAATGATATTTATACCGCAGAAGTACATAGTTATACAAAAAATGTAACTAATACAATAGTAGTTTCAGAAAAATTCATAAATAAAGAGGATAATGTTCTTATAATTGATGATTTCTTGGCGAATGGTCAAGCGACTCTTGGTCTTATGGAAATAGTTGAAAAAGCAGGTGCGAATACTGTTGGAGTTGGTATCTTAGTTGAGAAAAGTTTCCAAAATGGTCGTAAATTATTAGAAGAAAAAAATGTGAATATTTGTTCTTTATGCAGAATTGCCTCTCTTGAAAATAATGAAGTGAAGTTTAATGTAGCAGATGATGAAATAAAGAAAGGATAAGAAGATAATGTGGGAAAATAAATTTCAAAAAGAAGGTTTAACATTTGATGATGTACTATTAGTACCAGCTAAAAGTGATATATTACCTAAAAAAGTTGATTTAAAAGTTAACTTAACAGACAAGATTAAATTATCTATTCCAGTAATTTCGGCAGCTATGGATACAGTTACTGAATACAAAATGGCGATTGCTATGGCCCGTGAAGGTGGAATAGGTGTAATCCATAAAAATATGTCTATCGAAGAGCAAGCAGAGCAAGTAAGAAAAGTTAAACGTTCAGAAAGTGGGGTTATCACAGATCCTTTCTTCCTAACTCCAGATAGTTTAGTAGACGAAGCTGAAAGCTTGATGCAACAATATAAAATCTCAGGAGTACCTATTGTAAATAATACAGACGATATGAAAGTTGTAGGTATTATAACTAATCGTGATATGAGATTTTTAACTGATTTTGATATTAAAATTAGTGAAGTTATGACGAAAGAACATTTGGTTACAGCTCCAGCTAATACCACTTTGGAAGAAGCAAGTGTAATTTTACGTGGCCATAAAATTGAAAAATTAATTTTAACTGATGAAGCAGGAAAACTTACTGGGCTAATTACTATTAAAGATATTGAAAAATTAGCAAAATATCCTAATTCAGCAAAAGACGAAAAAGGTAGATTATTAGTAGCAGCATCAGTAGGAATTACTAACGATACAGTAGATCGTGTTGAAGCTTTAGTAGAAGCTGGAGTCGATGCTATCGTCGTTGATACTGCTCACGGACATTCTAAAGGAGTGTTAGATGCAGTTAAGGCTTTAAGAACAAATTATCCAGAATTAGATATTATCGCAGGTAATGTTGCGACTGGAGAAGCTGCTCGTGATTTATTCAACGCTGGAGCAGATGTAGTTAAGGTTGGTATTGGGCCAGGATCTATCTGTACAACACGTGTTGTTGCAGGTGTAGGTGTACCACAAATCACAGCAATTTATGATTGTGCAACTGTAGCTCGAGAACTTGGAAAAACTATTATTGCTGATGGTGGTATTAAATATACAGGTGATGTAGTAAAAGCAATTGCAGCTGGAGGACATGCAGTAATGTTAGGTTCTATGCTTGCAGGATGTGAAGAATCTCCAGGTGAGTTAGAAATTTTCCAAGGAAGAACATTTAAAGCATATCGTGGTATGGGATCAATCTCAGCGATGGAAAAAGGTTCTAAAGATAGATACTTCCAAGAAGATGGTAAGAAATTAGTTCCAGAAGGAATCGAAGGACGTACTCCATATAAAGGTGCTGTAGCAGAAACTATTTACCAAATTATCGGTGGTCTTCGTGCTGGTATGGGTTATACTGGTTCAAGAAATCTACAAGCACTTCGTGAAGATGCACAATTTGTACGTATGACAGGTGCTGGACTTATCGAATCTCATCCACATGATGTTCAAATCACAAAAGAAAGTCCAAACTATTCTAAATAATAAATAAAATGTAAAGATAGGAGTTAATAAAAAACTGCTATCTTTATTTTAAAATAAACAATAAACCTAGAGTAAAGAAAGAATCTTTATTCTAGGTTTATTGTTTTAGTTTAGAAAAATTGTGCTAAACAAACAATCGCGATAATAATTGGTAAGATGTAACGAAGTAAGAATAACCATACTTTGAAGAAGCCTAAGCTTACTTTATTATCTTCTTTAACATGAAGTTCACGCATCGCCACTTTTTTGTCTAATACATAACCTGTAAAAATTGATAAGAATAGACAACCAAGTGGCATTAGGATATTTGATACTAAAAAGTCCATAGAATCGAAGAATGTTTTACCAAAGAATAGTGTGTTGGCAAGTGTTCCATATGAAAGTGCAGATGGAATACCGAAAACAAATGTAAGTATACCAACAATAACGCTCCATTTAGTACGATTAGTATTTTTTTGATCTGTAAGATTTCCTACATTGATTTCTAACATAACAACTGATGAAGTAATAGTTGCAAATAAGAATAAGATTAAGAATAAAATATAGAAAATTTTACCGAAAGCCATATTGTTGAATAATTGTGGTAGAACGATGAATAATAAACTTGGACCACCTTCAGATTCCATACCGAATGAGCTCATAGCTGGGAAAATAGCAAGCCCCGCCATAATAGAAACAGCAATATTCATTATAACTACTGAAACTCCAGATTGAACCATGTTAACTTGTTTATTTAAGTACGATGCATAAGTTAGCATAGCTGTAACTCCGATAGAAAGTGCAAAGAACGATTGCCCTAATGCGAATAATAATCCTGATGTAGTAATTTTAGAAAAGTCTGGTTTTAGGAAATAAGTTACCCCAGCCATAGAATTTGGTAATGTTAATGATCTTGTTATAATAATTAGGAAGATGATGAATAACATCGGCATCATAATTTTTGATGCGCGTTCAATTCCTTTTTGGACACCACGAGATACAATTAAGACATTTAATAGAATAAACATCGCCTGAGCTCCTAAAGCAATCCATGGATTAGAGATGATAGTACTAAAAAGTGCAACATAATCGCTAGTAGAATAAATACCCAAAGCGTCTGCTATTGAAATACCAAGATAAACTAGTATCCAGCCACCAATTACGCTATAGAAAGATAATAGTACAAATAATGCGAATGCACCAATAATTCCGAAGATATTATATTTTTTATTTTTCCCTAGTTTCCCAAAAGTTTTAACTGCTGAAACTGCTGCACCACGTCCAAGGACGAACTCTGCTAGTAAAAGTGGAAGACCTATTAAAAGTGTGAAAATAAGGAAAACTAATAAAAAACTTCCTCCACCGTTGGCGGCAGTCATATATGGGAATTTCCAAACTGCCCCAAGACCTATTGCTGAACCTGCAGAAGCAAGTATGAATCCTATTTTAGACCCCCATTGAGATTTTTCTGACATAAAATTTTCCTCCTAACATAATACATTATTAATACAAAAAGCTATTCAGTAAAAACTAAATAGCCTTAATAAAAATATATAATATTACTCAAAAGCCATTCAGTTTATACCAATGGCTGCAAACAAAACTTAACTAGCCATTGTAGATGACGGTGTCGGTGCACTTACATCTACAATTAACATAGACATAAGTGCTTCTAAAATGGCACGAAAAAGTATTCTTTTTTAGTTAAGTCTAAAATTTTCATTTTGAGTAGCTCCTTAATTAATTATTGTTAAAATATTATCATTTTTCTGACAATTTGTCAACTTTTTTTGTGAAATTAGTTGTAAAAAAATAAAGGAGATCTTTTAGGATCTCCTTTATAATTATATATTATTCATTATCTAATTGAAGATAAACTACTTGAGTAGTTAAGTATTCTTCTAAACCATGTTTACCATCGGCACCACCAATTCCTGATTTGCGACGCCCTGCATGGAATCCTTGCATTGCTTCAAAGTTTTCACGGTTAACATAAGTTTCTCCAAATTTTAAGCCGTTAATAGCTTTGAATGCAGTGTTAAGATTTTTAGTATAAACTGAAGAAGTTAGACCGTATTCAGAATCATTAGCGTATTCGATTACTTCGTCTAAAGTTTTGAATGTTGCAATAGGAAGTACTGGACCAAATACTTCTTCTTTCATAATAGTCATATCATTTGTTACATCAGTTAGAACAGTAGGTCCATAGAAGTATCCAACTTGTTCTTTGTCTACTTGGCCACCGTAAGCAAGAGTAGCACCTTGCTTAACAGCATAATCAACTTTTTCAATTACTTGTTTCAATGCACGTTTTTCGATAAGTGGACCATAATCTAAACCACGTTCTTTATTTGGATCTCCGAATTTAACTTTGTCAAGTTCGTTGAATAAAGCTTTTTCGAATTGTTCTTTTATACTTTCATGAACATATACTCTTTCTGCACAGTTACATACTTGACCTGAATTGATAACACGAGAAGCAACGATTGCTTTTGCAGCAAGTTCTAAATCTGCATCTTCAAAAACTATAGCTGGAGCTTTTCCTCCAAGTTCTAATGAAACATTAGTGATGTTATCAGCAGCTGCTTTCATAACTTCTTGTCCTGCAGCAAGGCTACCTGTTAAACTTACTAAGCCAACTTTAGGATGAGATGCTAATCTATTTCCTACTACTGATCCACGACCATGTATAATATTTAATACTCCTTTTGGTAAACCAACTTCTTGACAAATTTCAGCGAAGATATGAGCGTTAATTGGTGTAAGTTGACTAGGTTTAAGAACTATAGTATTACCAGTAAGTAGAGCTGGTGCAGCTTTTCTTGCGATTAAGAAGAATGGGAAGTTCCATGGTAGAATCCCTGTAGTAACACCATAAGGACGTTTGAATAAAAGAATATGCTCATCTTTTCTATCACTTTGAATAATTTCTCCCTCGTATCTACGAGCCCATTCTGCCATGTAATCCATATAATCAGCTGTGAAAAGTACCTCTACTTTTGCTAGTTCAAAAGTTTTTCCACCTTCGTTAACGATAGTTTGCGTAATTTCCGGCTCGCGTTCACGAATTTTTTTAGCGATTTTACGTAAATATTCTCCGCGCTCTACGGCTGGAAGTTTCTCCCATGATTTTTGTGCAGCATCAGCAGCATTAATAGCACGGTCAACATCTTTGAAATTACCAGCTGGGATTTTAGCGATTACTTCCTCAGTAGCTGGATTTAACACTTTAAGATGTTCGTGATTAAGATGTTCTTCAAACTCCCCGTTTATGAACATTTTTAAAATTTTAACTTCAGTCATAGTAGTTCTCCTTTAAGATATGATTTTAAAAGTAAACGTTATCATTACTTTTATAAAAATTATATCGTAAAAAAATTCTAAAGACAAATATTTTGTTTGCTTTTTATTAGATATTTGGTTATTTAAAGTAAAATGATAGTGATTTTAGTAAAAAATTTAGTATATAAATGTAAATAAAAAAAACATGTATCATTATTTTTTTGCTTTGTTCTATAATTGTTTATTATTGTATGATTGTATATTTTTTCAAATGTGTCTGATGAATTATAGTAAAAAATTTTTTGAGCAAAATTGTTACCACAAATATTGTATTTAGTGGTATAATTTAAAAGTAAGAAAAACTAGGAGGTTTAGTAATGAAACAAAATATCGGAGTTATCGGATTATCGGTAATGGGAAGTAATTTAGCGTTAAATATTGCTGATAATGGATTTAAAGTAGCGGTGTTCAATAGAACAACATCTGTTGTTGATAAAATGTTAGAGGAACATCCACATAAAAATGTTGTAGGAAGATATTCTTTACAAGAATTAGTAGATGGATTAGAAAAACCAAGAAAAGTTGTCTTAATGGTAAAAGCAGGTTTTGCTGTTGATAGTCTTATTGATCAACTTACTCCGATCCTAGACAAAGGGGATATTATTATTGACGGAGGTAACTCGTTCTTCAAAGATACACAAAGAAGATATGACTTGCTATTAGAAAAAGGAATTAATTATTTTGGTGTTGGAGTTTCTGGTGGAGAAGAAGGGGCTAGATTTGGTCCTGCTTTAATGCCTGGTGGCGATGAAAAAGCATATGAAGAGATTCGACCAATTTTAGAAGCAATTGCGGCGAAAGTTAATGGAATTCCATGTTGTAGTTATACTTCAACAGGAGGAGCTGGACATTATGTAAAAATGGTTCATAATGGTATTGAGTATGGAGATATGCAACTTATCTCAGAAGCTTACAAAGTCTTAAAACACTTAGGAGGCTTTACTAATGAAGAGTTACAACAAACTTTTGAAGAGTGGAATAAAGGTGAATTAGAATCATACTTAATAGAAATTACAGCCAATATTTTCAAAGTTAAAGAAGAAGATGGAAGTTATTTAGTAGATAAAATTTTAGACAAATCTCAACAAAAAGGTACAGGGAAATGGACTAACGAGCAAGCTATCGATTTAGGAATTGATGTTTCTGTAATTACAGCTGCCCTAAATGGTCGTTATATGTCTAATCTTAAAGAAGAGCGCGTTCGTGCAGAAAAAGAATTCGCTCGTAAACCTTATGCAATTGTTGAAGATAAAGAACATCTTAAAGAGATTGTTCGTGATGCATTATTTATTTCAAAAATTATTTCTTATGCTCAAGGATTTAAACTTCTTCAAGCTGCAGAAAAAGAATACAATTGGGCTTTTGATTATTCACAAATTGCAAAAATTTTCCGCGGTGGATGTATTATTCAAGCAAAAATTCTTCAAAATATTATCGAAGCATACCAAAATAATCCAGAGTTAGCTAACTTAATATTTGATCCATTTTTCAAAAATGTTATTGAAACAAGACAAGACAATTTACGTGAAGTAGCAGCATTAGCTATTACGAATAGATTACCATTAAGCGCTATGACTTCAGCTATTTCTTACTTAGATATTTATACTACTGCTGAAAGTGGAGCTAATTTAATTCAAGCACAACGAGATTACTTCGGAGCGCACACTTTTGAAAGAACAGATAAAGAAGGAAATTATCACTATGACTGGGTTGGGAACAATGAAAAATAAAAGTGCAATTACACTATTTGGTGGGACAGGAGATTTAACTTATAGAAAGTTATTGCCAGCCTTATATAATTTAGATGTTCTAGGAAAATTAGATAAAGAATTCAAAATTATTGTAATTGGTCGTCGTTCATATAGTCAGGAAGATTATATTGATATAGTTCGCGGTTGGGTAAAAGAGCATGCGCGAACTAAGTTTCACGATAATGATTTCCAAAATTATTCTTCAAGAATTATCTACTTTAAGATGGAGATGACCAATGTAGAAGATTATAAACTACTACAAGAGTTTTATATAGAGCAAGGAATTACAGAACATATTTATTATTATGCCGTTGCTCCATCATTCTTTATAACTATTACTAATGGATTGAAGAAATATTGTTCAGAAAATAATGCTAAGGTTATAATAGAAAAACCATTTGGAGAAGATCTAGAAAAAGCAGGAGAACTTAATGATAAGTTGGCAGAATTCTTCAGTCAAGAGGAAATTTATCATATAGATCATTATCTAGGAAAAGAAATGATTCAAAACATTTTATCTTTACGTTTCAAAAACATTATTTTCAAAGGTGTTTGGAATAAAGATTTCATAGAAAATGTACAAATTACAGCAGCAGAGGCTGTTGGTGTGGGGACACGTGCTAGTTATTATGATAAGAGTGGCGCTGTTAAAGATATGGTACAGAATCACCTGTTACAGGTTTTATCGATAGTAGCCATGGAAGAACCGAAGGAAGAAGGAAGTCGTGGAATTCACGATAGTCAATACAGTCTTCTTTCTAAATTAGTGCCTATTACTAATGTAAATGATAGTCTAGTGATGGCGCAATATGAAGGTTATTTAGATGAAGAAAATATTTCTAAAGATTCTAAGACTGAGACCTATGCAGCATTAAAATTATTTATTGACAATGAGCGTTGGCAAGGGGTGCCGTTCTTTATTAGAACAGGTAAGAAAATGGGGGATCGTGAAACTCAGATTGTTGTTCAATTTAAAGCTGTAGGAGATATTCCTGGTAATGTGCTGATAATTAAGATTCAACCAGATGAAGGTGTTTATTTCCAATTTAATGCGAAAAAACCAGGAACGGAACAAGAACTTCAACAGATTTCTCTAGATTTTTGTCAGAGTTGTATTCTGGAAAATAGAATAAATACACCTGAAGCGTATGAGAGGTTATTAGATGCTTGCTTTAAAGGAGATCATGCATTATTCTCTCAATGGGATCAAATAGTTGTATCATGGACTTTTGTTAATGATTTATTAGCGAAGTACTACAAACAAGGAGCGCCATTATATACTTACAAACAAGGTTCAATGGGGCCTGAAAAAGCGAATGAGTTTGTTGATTGGATAAGATAAAAGTAGAGATGTGTTGCAATGTTTGTAACACATCTTTTTT
>ENA-OWNK01000228-OWNK01000228.1-metagenome-genome-assembly--contig:-NODE-228-length-27098-cov-10.408165_pt1 | contig 27098 bp, 38 predicted proteins | sample MGYA00245343_ERZ651121 | MGnify/ENA primary metagenome ERZ651121 (study PRJEB26857, sample SAMEA4031775) | metagenome | biome: human; feature: oral; material: saliva | place: Philippines | collected 2014... | reverse complement strand
GTAAATATATATAATTAAAATAAAACTTAATTATCATATATTTTAGATATAAAAATAAAAAAGAGAGGTTAGCAAAAGAAATGACAACTGTATTATCCAAGCTCATTTTCAAAAATGATTATGTAGTAATACTTAAAAATGACGAAGCAATTGGTATAGATAAAGTTTCAGGCTTTGAAGGCAAAGTTATTATTTTGAAAAATGGTAGTAAATACAATGAAGATACTCTAACAAGTAGGACTGATGAAACTAGAATTGCACCATATTATACTTTGACTGCTCATAGAACTCTATCCGTTTGGGAAAAAGAAAATAAAATTAAGAAATTTAGACATAGAGTTTTATTTAAGTTATTTAAAGAATTTGCTTTGCGATTTACATTTGATACTTGTTCGCAATTGACACAAGAAAAATCAAAATTAACTCCAATTAAATACGTCATTACTCCACTTGAGCTTGAACAGACAATCAGTGAGAAAGTTGCTGAGCTCTATAAAGGAGAATATTATGACCGTGAACCCGTACAAAATTGAGTATCAAAATTTACTCAAAGAATTAGTAGAGGATAGAGATGAATCCTTAAAAGTGCTAGAGGAAGGAGTTGATTCTGAAACATATATAGAACTTAAAAAAGAAGTTTATATTTTAAATAGCATAGTAGCAAGAATGGAAAGTTTTTTGAGGGAAGAACAGTGAAAATATTTTTGGACGATTTAAGACCAGTGCCAGATGAATTTGATTTGGTATTTAGAAGTGGTAAAGCATTACTTAAATACTTAAAAGAAAATTCTAATCAACATTATGAGTTAATCTCATTTGACCATGATTTAGGTGAAAACACTTTAACTGGCTATGATGTAGTTAAAGAGATTGTAGATGACCTAGACATCAATTTCACTTTTGACAGATTTCAATTTCATACTGCCAATGTAGTTGGTTTTAAGAATATGTATTACTACCTAGTAAATGCTCAAATTTATGATTTGTTCCCGAGTGGAATTATTGATAAAGAATTGAAGAGTTATATAAGCGTATAACTGATTTCGAGGGTTGTTATATCGTCATATAAGCAATGCTAAAACTGTTAAAACTGATTTTCAATAAATGTATCGAAACTCCACAAAAGCAGCTTAAAACAGCTTAAAATTACATTAGCAAATTTGCTAAAAACTATTATAAAGAAATAAAATTAGAAAGACAAAAGGCAACAAAATGACTACTTTTAAAGAACTTACTAAAAAATATAACTGTACAGCAAAATGTCAATCACTTTTAGAGCGACTTGATATGGTAAAAGAAAAATTTGAGCAATTCAGTAACAAACATCAAATTGATGAACACTATGGATTAGACTTTGACTTTCTTTATGGGGAATTTACTTGGAAACCTAAATTAACTCAAAAACGCACTATTCAAGAGCATTTAGTAACTAATCACGAATTGATTGAAGAATTGAAAAATCTCTCCGATGAAGATTTTAGTAAAGTGATGTCTACTATGGAAAGTGATTTGTTACGAGCATTTGCTTATCATATTGTTAATGTTACTGGCCTTGCTATTTATTACAATTGTTTATTCAAAATAGACCAATTAAGAAATTTTAATCAAGATTTTAAAGAAACAATAAATTACAAGTGCGAAGATATTACTATTTCAAAAACATATGACTACTTTGTTATGAATTACAAAGATTATTTATGTATTCATTATTTTAAAAATGATAGAATGTTTTCATTTTCAAATCCAAGTCTCAAAACCAATGAAATTGAATGTCTTAAAGATTTTGAAGAACAAGTTGAAAAAGATGTAGAGTTCTTGATTGAATTTTTAAATAGTTAAAGATAGCACAATTTTGTGCTATTTTTTGTTGCTTTTTCAGAATAAATATTATATAATATAACAAAGAAAAGGAGTAAAAATATGACTACATTTACAGAATTACTTAGAGAAGCAAAAGAAAGTAAGAAATTAGTACCACGACCAATTAACCAAGATTTACAAAAACATATAGATTCATTGAATAAAATGTTTGCTGAAAATTGGTCTCCACTCTTTGATAAAGATAAAGACTATGAATTATGGTCAGATTATGCTAATCATGTTTATTTTGGAAATGATTTCCAATATACTCTAATTGTAAATAAATCTACTATTGATACAATTGAATTAGCAACAGTTAATTGGTCATTTGTCAAACGTTTTCCTTATCCATTAAAAACTATGTATTCTATCATTTTAAAACAATTAGTTAAACGAAAATTAGCTGATGAATTTAGAAAAGCTGTAATCAATAGCGGGTTGTCTGTTATTTTTGATGAAGTACAAGACTTGGATTATTTGATTAAAGCTATGAATGGCGTTTTAGGAGAAAATACATTTGTATTTAATGATAACACTATTAAATTCAAAAATAAAAATATTAAAGTGGATAATCTAAACTTTATGAGGAATTTCTATAACACTCTAAATGAAGATTTGCTTGATATGAGTACTCCAAAAGATTATAAAGAAGTAAATTTAGATTTGTTTAAACTGATTAAAATAAATGAAAAAATTCGGGAAGGTTTAGTTAAATTACTCATTAGATTAAAAAATCTTTATCTTGATGAAGTAAATACTTTCTACCCTAAAGAATATATTGAAGCAGCTAAGGATAAATTTCAAAATCTTTGTAGAAAATACACTATTGATTCTAATAATTACTTTTTGTACCCATTATTTAATAATGATGGTATAGATTGGAAAGTTACTCTAAAAAATAGTCCTTTGGCACCAGATTCTTATTTTTCATTGAATGCTCGGTACACACATAAGGGAATGAAAAACATTTCTAAAGAAACATTTTATAATAGTTTAGAAGAGTTAGAAGATAAAGTTTTAAATTCTGCCATTAAGGAAGTTAACAATGCTGTAGCAGAAAAGATTGTAGATAAAACTATCAAAAAAGTTCGAGAGCTTAATTTAAGAACAAATGACATTGATAAAGAAATTTCTTTCAACAATAATAAAATTAGTGTTACAACAAAAGGCGGTAATTTAATCTTGAAATACAAAGATTATACTTTCCAATGCTCTTATTACTCACCACATAGCCCTAAAACTTATTTTGATAAAGAAGATAAGACATTAGCAAAAGAAAATTGGCTAGATTACAAGATTAAACTCCGCCAAGTGTCAGATTTATTTATTGACTTTTTAAATAGTTAAAAAATAGCACAATTTTGTGCTATTTTTATTTTTTGTATTGACAAACTAAAAATTATATAATATAATAGACTTATACAATGAAAGGAAGATAAAAATGGAAAGATTACATAGAACTATTTACTTAATCGAAGAAAACCCACTTGTAAAAAGCTTTGAAAACGTTGAAGATGTTTTGAAAAGTATTTATGGTGGACGAAAAGTTAAAACAATTTCAACAAAAAGGACAGAAAAGAATTTTGATTTCAGTCATGGTGGAAGAAATCAATCCTATTACCTTACTGACCAAGAAACTCGTACATATGAAATCGCTGTTACTCCAACAGATAATTATATTATCAAAGTAACAGGCTATAATCTTCAAACTTGTGACCGTCATTTTAAGGTGGACGAATTTGAAGTACTTGGGATGTCAATAGTTAAAGTGTTAAAACGTTCAATGAAAACTGCTGGAATCGTTTAAAACATTACTTAATTAAATTTTAAAAATAGAAAGAGTAAAGAAATGAATAAATTGAAAGAAGAACAAGTAACATCATTGTCAGAATTGCTAAAAAATGCTAAAAAAGCGGAACAAACAATTGAACAAAATCCTAGTAGCAAAGAAAATGCTATTGACAGAGCAGTAAAACGCCTCAATACATTATTTGAAAAATATTGGACTCCTCTGTTTGATGAAGATAAAGAATACCCATTATGGAATGAGGGCCTTTCAATCTATTTTGGCCAAGGTAAAGGTGATTACTTCAGACTCGAACAAACTCCTATTAACAAGATTGTACTTGTTAATAGCCGTGAAAACAACCGGACTACTTATCCAGAGTCAATTACTAAATCTTACAACAAAATTCTTTATATGATTGTTATTTATCATATGTATAAAGATTTTAAAAAAGAAGTTGACTTTTCTGAAATTCTGAAAGAGCGAAAATTTACACGTCATATTGAGAGCTTTAATGACTTAATCCTCATGATTAAAGGACTTGTTTTTGATAATTCTTTCAATAGAAATTATATGGATAATACAATTGAAGTCAAAGGAAGGAGTATTGAAATCTTCCCAAAATTGGGCTTTGCTATGGATTATTACTATAAATTAAATTCTAATAATGTGAACGAACGCAAAAATTACATAAATGATAATAATGAGCTTTCTGAAATTCTATTTAAGAATTTAATGACTCACCAAGATAATTTAACTGGATTTAAAAAATCTATTTCACAATTAGTTCAAGCTTATTCAGAAATTTGTGCTGAACTCTTGTCTGATTCAGACATTCAAGAAATTAAAAAACAATTTATTTCACTCTGTAAGAAATATGATTTAGATAATAAAAATTATCTTCTTTCAGTAAACAACTGTTCTGATAACAAACTGACTTTCTCAGTGAAAAAACGTGGTAATTGGGAATATTCCACTATTGAAGAATACTTAAAAAATAATTCTAATTATTCAGCTTTGCGATTCAAAGAAAAAGGTGCTTCGTTTGATTATCAAAGTTTAGAAAAGGAAATCAAAGTCCATGCTTTAGAAAAATTAGAAGATGATTTTGCTCAAAAATTTTATGTAAGAAATAAGTCTAAGATTGATGAGCTTAAAAAAGTTAAACATCTCCACAAAAGAAATCTTAAATTTGGAAAAGAAGAGCTAAGCATTTTTATCTCTCAAGAATATTCTGTATTTCAAATTATTCACAACAATTGTAAATTTCATTGTCTATTTAATGATAACTATACATTCACAATTGATTCGTACTCACTTCAAAAAGAATTGCTTGATTTATCATTTGAGGAAATTCAAAAAATCTTAGAAGCTTCTGCTGAAGTAATTGAGAATTTTATAAACAGTTAAAGGGGAAGATAAATCATGAACAGAACTATAAAAGATTGTGTTTATGGTCTAGCTATAGGGGATGCTTTAGGAGTCCCCTTTGAATTTAGGCCTAGAGACTCATTTAACGTAACAACTATGACTTCAGGAGGTGTTTGGAATCAACCTATTGGAACTTGGTCAGATGATACTAGTATGACTATCGCAACTTGTGATGCTCTAAGAGAAAACAATAAAAAGATTGATTTGAAAGCAATTCAACGAAACTTTGTTATCTGGAAAGATTATGATGCTTATACAGCTCATAATAACACTTTTGATGTAGGAAATACAACTGCACAAGCTTTAGATAGAAGAATTGGTTTAGACGATTTGTACTCTAATGGCAATGGAAGCTTAATGAGAATTGCTCCTTTAATCTTTATTGATTGTACAGAAGAAGAAATTGCTCAAGTAAGTGCTATTACTCATGCTCATCAATACTCAATTGAAGCTTGTATTTTATATGTGAAAATCGGTAAAGAGTTACTTAATGGAAAATCTTTAGAATCAATACTAGATGAATTGGATTACTCAGACACTTTTGCTAGATTAAAAAACCTTAAAAATTTAGATAGAGATTCTATTAAATCTGGTGGTTATGTTATTCATACTTTGGAAGCTTCCTTGTGGTGCATTTTAAACACTACTACGTACAGTAGCGCTGTCCTCACTGCAGTTAATCTCGGTGATGATACAGATACAACGGCTGCTGTTACAGGCGCTCTAGCTGGAATTATTTACGGCTATGAAGAAGTTCCAAAAGAATGGATTGATAAATTAACCAATAAAGAACTAATTGATTCTTGCTTGTTTTAAACAAAAAGAAAAAGATTTAGCACTATCTATGCTAAATCTTTTTTAAGTAAATTCTATTAAATTTATTTTATAAGCAAGTTCTACAACTAATTGTTGTCCTAATGATAATTCATTAAATTTCTTATCTTCCATTTTTTCAAGTTCATTTTTATATTTTGCTCTAATCTCTAACTTTCTTATTTCTTTTTCATATTCTACTCTACTACTAACTTGTTCAGCAATAATTTCTTTTACTTCGTCTGAAATAGTAACTTTTATTTCATTATCTAGTAATCCATAAGCATAGCAAAACTTAATCAATTCTTTTTCATCTTTAATAATGAAATGCTTTCTTTTATATCCTTTGGGTAATTTATCAAAATTGCTTATAGGAAACTTAATGTTTCTTGACTCAGCCCAACGTGGAACCAGTTTATTTTGCCTTTTTAAATAACTTTCTTTATAATTCATTTTACAAACTCGCCTTCTTATGATACAATAGTTTTATATAAAATATTATTCCAAAAACAAGAGGTATAAACATGACTATTTTAATTATCGGAATTGCTGTATTAGTAGGTATTTTTATCTTGGGCTATATTTATAAAAACAGAAAGAAGAACGAATCTAGCCAAGATAATCTTGAAGATTTTTCATTCTCACCAGGAGTTGAATTAACTACTAATGTGAAGAAAAAATCAGAATTGACTCCAATGGAAAAGTCTACAGCCGTTAAAACTTTGGAGAAATTGGGATATAACAAAGCAGAAATCATTGGCTTGCTAGGAGAAGAAGTTTATGACAACTAAAATTGGCTTAATCCAAGGTAATGGAAAGGATTTAGTTGGTGGGGGTTCAATTCAATTAGAGTACAATCTATGGGCTGACTCACAAAATGACATTGAATTAACAAATTTTGTAGCTGCACCAAATGATGAAAAAACTAACTTCTATACCGAAAAAGAAATTTCAGGTAGAACATTAAAAAATGTAGTTGAATTTAACAATTCTTCACCGAATACAATCTTTGACAATATGGATAAGTTAATTGTTTTGACTTATCCTTTTGCTGATGCTTTGGAAAATAAAGAAGAAACAGCTAATTGGTATAAAAACACTTTAAAACAATTCAAATCAAACAAAGATAAATGGCTTGGCGTTATTTGTTATGATTACAAAAAAGAAGTTGTATTAAACAATCTTGGAGCACTTTATGTAGAATTATACGAAATGGCTGATAAGATTTGGGTAAATAATAAATTAAATCCATTAGTTGATTATTTGTATAAAAATAGTACAGTAACAGAAAAACAATTCCATTTTACTTGCCCACAATTCATGAATGAAACCAAATTGGAATGGAAAAATCCCAAAGATAAAAAAATGAATTGGCTTTATTATCAAGGAAGAGCATTAGCTTGGAAAGGCTGGGATGCACTACCTCATTTATCTCAATATTTAAAAGATTATTACTTAATCTTTAATGGAATGGGTACTGTTAAAGGAGAATTTGACTCAATCTTTATGACGAGTTATGTTGAAGTAACTTATGGTGCTAACACATCTGACAAAGATAGAATGAAGTTTAATGCTATGTATGAGAAATATTTTGTCAGAAAAGAGAAAGAAACTTCTAAAGTTGAAGTATATGGCTTCTATGACCCGAAAACTGCTAATGAAATTACTTCTACTGCTGGATTTGCTATGTATTATACAATCTTAAATCCAGACCACAATTTCTTCCCCGAATATGCTCTTATTGATGCAATTAGAAATGGTACAGTGGTTATTTTGCCTAGTTGGTACTTTAATCCAGCAGATTTTGAGGAACCTAAGGACCCATTAAATAAATATACTACAACTAGAATTATTGATGGAACACCTGAAGAAACAGGTTTCTTAACTTATGACTACAAGAGCAACAATTACAGACAATTACAACAAAAACTTGATGAATTACGTGCTAATCCTAATTTATATGAGCAATATAGAGAAAGAGCTTATAATTACATGATTAAAGAACATGGAGCTAATAAAAAGATTAGAGAATTTTTGAAATAGAAAGGTAAGAGCATGGCAATAGAGAACAAAACAGATTTAATAAAAGAAATTGAATCATTTAGTAAAGCTCTTTATGATTATCAAGGTCTAGAAAACGAACTTATTTCCCAAAATAAATTTGCACCTTATTATTCTGAACACGGCATCTTAAAACGTGTTGATTACTCAGGGGATATTCTTGATGAAGAAGCTTTCCTTATTTTCTATGGTTTGTTCTTTGATATGATTGAGCTTAATCCAAATGCAGAAGAACTAACAGATAGTCAATACTTTAATACTCTTTATCAAATTTATAGAGATAAGAATAAAAAAGACCTTGAAAAATTAGACTTGTTTATGCAAGTAATCCAAAATAGTAGAGAGAAAGAAGCTGCTCTTCAAAACCCAACTGATAACAACGGGTATAATGAGGTTGAGGAATTTTTAAACAATGTACTTATCAATAAAATTCGTAAACAAATTAAAAGTAAATCTAACTCTGAAAAATTTCTAGTTACTTTAATGGAGAAAATCAAAAACAATCGGGAAGATAGAGAAATAACTATTGTAATTAGTTCTTTACTTTTACTTTTTGCTGGTGCGATAACAATAATTTTTGGATTTAATATTTTAGTTGGTGTAGACTTAGGTATTGCTTCTTTATTTCTAATTGTCTATTCTTTTCTTTATTTGTTTATGTACAGAATTAGTAAACAAGAAAAAGAAGAATTGAACCAATTACCCGAAAATTTCAAGAAATACCTTCTAGGTAATCGAGCTACGTTTAACGAAAAGTTCTTTAATAGTAAAACAACAAGTTATCTTGACCCATTTTTCAAGGATAGCACAATTTATCCTTATGTAAAAGCAAAATACACCAAAAAAGAAAGCGACAATGGTATAATCAATGAATAAAAGAGAATTACTTTACGAGATTGATAAATTTGATGAAGCATTACAAAATCACAAATACACTGAAGAGTTAATTCCAGTAGATAAGTATTTTCCCTATAAACTAGACGAAAGAACTCTTGTAAGGAGCGATTTTGAAAGTAGTATCTATGTAGAAGATTCATTCCTTATGTTTTACCAAACTTTCTTTGATAAAATTAAGCTAAATGAAAATGCTCAACAAGTATCAAAAAGCAAATACTTTAATACACTTTATCATGATTATCTAAAAGAAACAAAACAAGAAATCAAAAAAGATACGTTTTTACAATCACTTGACGAAAATAAAAAGAATAAAAATGAATCTCAACCACTTGTAATTTTAAACTTCTTTTCTAATTTACTTAGATATAAACGTAGTGAAATTCAAAAGTTAAAAAGTAAAACTTCCCCAGAAAAGCAGTTGAAAGAACTGATAAGCAGAAAATTTAATTATGAGGAAACTATGCAATTATTCGGAGTAATTGACATTGCAATACTAGTTGCAATTTTGCTTACAATCTCAGTAAATGTTGTAAATAAAGATAATTTCCTAGAATGGCTAATACCTGTAATTTTTATGGTTGTTATCCCTATAAATTCATTTCTGATTATATATTGGTTAACACATAAAACAACTAAAGAAGAAAATGACGAGTTGAAAGAATTGCCTGCTAATTTCAAATCATATATTAGTGGCGGATTAACAATAACTAGTGAAGATTTCTTTAGTCCTATTACTTTTGATTATCTTGATGGTTTTCTTAATGACAGTGAAGTTTATTTGTACTTAAAAGAAAAATATAATAAAACAGAAAGGAAGAATGGGATAGTAAATGAATAAGATTGAATTGATTAGCGAAATATATGAGTTTGAAAAAGAATTAGAAAGAAATTATGATAGACGTTTATTGCTTAGAGATAAATTCAAGCCTTATTTTATCAATGAGGGTTTACTATTTAGGGAAATAAAAAGAAATAATGAGAGTTTAAGAATAAGTGCAGAAAGCCTTAGTTCGGGAGAAGAATTGATAGCTTTTTATGAGAATTTCTTTAAATTGCTAGATGAAAGTGACTCAGTACCCTATTCAAATGTCAAACTAGAAGAATCAAAAAGTAAATACTTTAAAAAATTAAATTCATTTCTAGCCACTGGATATGATTCGTTTGAAAGAATCTATCAAAATCCAAAATCAAGTCAAACTGATTCAATATATTCTGTTTTCCAAAAAAGATTCCAAAAGAATTTTGCTGAAGAAGTTGACATCAAAGGAAAAACTTTGAGAGAGTGGTACAATTTTGAATATGTGAAATATTTTTTAGCTCTTTTAGCTTCTTGTATCGGTCTTGCTTTAACAGGCTTTGTGCAACTTTTATTTAACAATTTGATTGCCTCATCAATTTTAGGTGGTATATTTTGTTTTATTATTGCATTTGACCTCATTAGAACTCAATATACACTTAGAAAAAATCGTATAACTAAAATTGAAGAAGAGTTCTTCAGCAATATTTTTGAAATAAAATCTGCAAAAGAATTTTTCAAATACATCAACCTTTGTAAGTATGAAAATTATCTCAATGATTATTTCAAAGGTGATGTTCTATATGAAGAATTAAAACGAAGAAATAATTTTAATATTACTAATTCAGAAAATGAAATTGTGGGGAATTGAGGTGCTAAATGGATAAAAGTGAATTGATTCATGAAATATATTTATTCGATAAAGCATTAGCAGATTATGGAATAAGTAAAGAGATTAAATTACATGATGATTATTATTTAAGTTTCGGAACATTACATAGAGAAATTGGAAGCGATAGAATTAGAGCATCAAATTTAGTTGAAGTAGAAAAAGAAAAGAGTTTATTAGCTTTTTATGAAACTTTTTTCCATGACCTTGATACATTAGATATGTACCGTGATGGCAACTCTTATTTTGAAAAAGTTCTTAATTATATTAAAAGAAAAACAGCTTATGACAAATTTGAATTAGTTCAATCGTCCTTTATTATAAAGGATTACAACAGTGTTGAATTTCATTTCAAAGATAGCTATAATAAAATTTTCTTACCTCAAAATCAAGAGCAAAAAGATGCTTTAGAAATGAGCAATAAATCATTTAAATTACACAATATTATTAGCATTATAAATTCAATTCTAGCTGCTACGTTATTTATTTCAACAATTTATTTCTTTATTAACAAAATAAATATTTTTTATAATCCAATCTTTATTTTAGCATTGCTAATTGGCTTTATATTGAAAATTGCTAATACTTATATTAGTGCAACGGTTACAAAATACAAGGCTATAGCTGATGATATGAGATATGAAATTGGTGATTTTGCAAAATTAAATCAAAGAAATTATTACAAAGATATTTACCAATTTTATAAAGATGATTTATTTTTCAAAGAACTTCAAAAACAATATAATATAACTACAACACCAACAGGTAATCAAATTATAGGAGAGTAAAATACATGAACAGAACTTTAAAAAACACATACAAAGATAAAAAAGTTTTTATTACTGGTATTACTGGATTTAAAGGAAGCTGGCTTGCACTGCTATTACATAGATTAGGAGCAGAAGTGAAAGGGCTAGGTTTAAAACAACCAGAGAAAAATACTATTTTCTATAAAGGCGAAATTGAAAAAATTGCTAAGGTTTATATCCAAGACTTACGAGAAGAATTTTCAGATGAGTTAATCTCTGACATTCAAGAAGCAGATTATATTTTCCATTTAGCTGCACAACCAATTGTATCAGAAGGCTATCGTGACCCTTATGGAACATTCAATACAAATGTTATGGGTACTGTCAAAATGCTTGAATTAGTTAAAAATGCTACTCATGAAGTGTCTTTCCTTAGTGTAGCAAGTGACCGAGTTTATGCTTCAGTTCCCCACCCTCATGTTGAAACAGATTCAATGGCTGGATTTGAACCTTATTCATTATCTAAAGTATTTGATAATATGCTTGTAGATATGTACAGTCAAATGGACGGTGTTTCTGACAAAGTTAAATTTATTAACGCTCGTGCTTCAAACGTACTCGGTGGTGGAGATAAAGGAATTAACCGTATTGTAACTTCAATTATGGACGCTGTTGAAAAAGGTGAAACTCTTAAATTAAGAAATCCAGCATTTGTTCGTCCTTACCTTTATGTGTTAGATTGTCTTTCACAATACTTGATTATTGCTTCTTATGGAACATATAATGCTTACAATATTGGTGCAGGTGAACATACAAGTGTTTCTGTACAAGAACTTGTAGAATCATTTATCAAACAAAGTTATCACAACTTGAAATGGGATAATACTGGAGAGCAATTTGGATTTGAAGGTAATACATTACTTGTAAATACTGATAGATTCCATAATGAGTTTCCTAAAGTAAATTCTGTTTGTGATACTATTGATGATGTTGTTAATCGTATCTTGTTAATCAATAATGAGCCAGACAAAGAACTTGCTAAACAAAAAGCAAATACTCTCATTGATGAAGCAATTTCTGTATATAATGAATTTTAAGGTAAATTAACTATGGAAAAAATTTTAATTGAAATTTTTAAACTTTATGGAAGTGGTGGCGAAGCATCTCAAAAAACAATAAATTTTGTTATAGATTCTATGGATAAATTGGAAGAAGCTTTAAATGATAAAGGTTTTGGAATGCTTTATGAAATTGGAAGCTCTGAATACGATGATTTCGTCAATGGAAATTCTTCAAATGCTATTATAGAATGTGAAGGGGATTGGGATGACCCAGTTGCATACAAAATTATTCGTTATTCTTATGAAGATAAACTAAATGAAATTGAGAAAAACTATCAAAGTCAAAAAGAAGAACTGAATAATTTATTTAATATTTGATTTTTCTGAAATTATTTGTTACAATAAATATAAAATAAGAAAGGTTGTTAAAATATGGAGAAATATTTGATTGAAATTTTTGGAGTTTATGGGAAAGGAGATGCTGACAAAGAAGTAGAAAGCTTTGTTATAAATTCCATTGATGAACTTGAAGAAGCTATGGAAGGTTATGAATGGCTTTGTAGTGATGGCGGTAAATCTGATTACCAAAGATTCGTTGAAGGAGAAATCACAACAGCAACATTCCCTCATTATGGTGACTGGGACGAACCAGACGAATATGAAATTGTTCGAACTTCATACCAAGAAAAACTAGAACAAATTGAAAAAGAGTACAAAGATAAAAAAGAAGAATTGAATAAACGCTTTGGAAACTAAAGGAAGAAAGATAAAACTTTCTTCCCTTTCTTTTGATTGATATTAAAGAAAAATTTTTAAAATAAAAGAGGCTTTTTACTATGAGAACTTATGATTTTAATAAGGGGAACACAATCACAAGTAACTATACTTTAAGTGATTACTTCTCTACTATTTATACTAAAATGTTTATTGGATTAGCTATCACAGCTTTGGTATCATATTTACTTCCTTTTTTGTTACCGGGGTTATTTGTAGCAATTGTACATAGTTATAAAATTGTAGCAATCTTGTCATTACTTATTGAAATGGGCCTGATTTTTTATATTGCAAAATCAATGAAAGATTCAAACAAAAATATGACACCTTGGTTCTACTTCTATTCGTTTGTGAATGGAATTACGTTTAGTGTTATTTTAGCTTTTTCTAATCCAGTAACAGTAGCAGTAACATTCTTAATCACTGCTGTTATGTTTGGAACACTTGCTTTCATTGGCAGAACAACTAAGAAAGATTTATCTGGCATTGGTAAATTTGCTATTGCAACATTACTTGGTTTAATTATTGCTACATTAGTTAATATTTTCTTACAAAATACTATTTTAGATTATATTATTACTTATCTAGGTGTGATTATATTCTCTGCTCTAATTGCTTATGATAATCAAAAAATCCAAAAAGGATTTTCAAGAGTAACAGAAGAAAATTACAACAACGTTACTACTTGGCATGCTCTTGATTTATACTTAGATTTTATCAACCTATTCTTATATATTTTAAGAATTTTAGGAAAAAATAAATAAACTGCAGTTTAAGCTGTTTTAGTAATAGGTGGGGTTATCTATCAAAAATAACCCAAAACTGTTGCTAAAACAGCTTTTATGCCTTTAGCAATGCACTAGTAACGATATACAAAATAAAAATTTTAAAGAGGTATTGTAATGAGTCAGATGCACATTGGTAATAGAGGTGTGCCTATGAAATGCGTAGCACAACCAGGTAAATGTCCAAAAGCACCAGGTATTGGGCATTTTCAAAAAGTGGAACAAGCTCAAGAATTTGCAGACCGTTTGAACGAATTAGAAGCAAGCGGTTTTACTTATAAAAATGTTCCAAAAGAAGATATTGGCAAGCTTGATAATGCACAACTAATCCTTGCTCAAAAAGAATTAAGTGCTCATAAATCTGAATATGAAGATTATAAGCAACGTATTAAATGGCGTAAAGAAGTTAGGTCAAAAGCTCAACGGGAAATGAAGTCTATTATTGACGATAACAACAGTCAAATTGCAAGAGTAGTACAAGCTAATAATTTAACTGCACAAGCTCGTAGAGCATGGAAAAATGCAGATGGTGAAGAAAGAAAAACTGCTTATGCACAATATAAAGAAGCATTAGCAAATAGTAATGCAGTTTATCAAGAAGCAAGTAAAGCTACAAAAACAAATCAAGAAAATTTCTCTAAATTAGTTGACAAGAAAGAAAAAGCTGAAACAGAACTTTTAGAATTTATGGAAGCAAGAGCTGTTCAATCAAGCGAAAAAAACTATGCTATTAACGTTGATGCTGAAATTGATAAAAGAGAAATGAACAAATAACAAAAAGAGGTGAGTTTCGCCTCTTTTATTTTTGGAATAATATAATTATAAGAGTTGAAAAAGATATTTAAACTCAACAAATTATGCTTAAGAAATTAAGCTATATTAAAGGAGAAAAAGATTATGCCTTTTTTTATAATTTTTCTAATTATTGCTATCGCAGTACTTGCATTTTTCTTCTCAACTTACTACATTGTACCACAAGGTAGTGTAGCTATTGTTGAAAGATTAGGTAAATACCACAAAACTTCAACAGCTGGTTTACATTTCTGTTTACCTTTAGGAATTGATAAAGTTGCTATTAAATTACCACTTCGTATGCAACAAGAAGAAATGGCAGTAGAAACAAAAACTAAAGATAATGTGTTCGTAGTCATGGCTATTGCTACACAATATAGAGTTTCAGAAAATAATGTAACAGATGCTTTCTATAAATTGCTTCGTCCTAAAGCCCAAATTCAATCTTACATTGAAGATGCTTTAAGAAACGCTGTTCCAAAATTAACTCTTGATGAACTTTTTGAAAAGAAAGATGAAATCGCTCTTGAAGTTCAAAAACAAGTTGCTGAAGAAATGTCAACATACGGTTACATCATTGTTAAAACACTTATTACAAGAGTTGAGCCTGACGCTGAAGTGAAACAATCAATGAATGAAATCAACGCAGCTCAACGTAAAAGAATGGCTGCTCAAGAATTGGCAGAAGCAGATAAAATTAAAATTGTTACTGCAGCTGAAGCAGAAGCAGAAAAAGATAGATTACATGGGGTTGGTATTGCTAACCAACGTAAAGCTATTGTTGATGGTTTAGCAGAGTCTGTAAAAGAATTAAAAGACTCTAATATGCAATTAACTGAAGAATCAATCATGAGTATTCTTTTAGTTAACCAATACTTAGATAGTTTGAATAATTTTGCTAAAGGAAATAACAGTACTATCTTCTTACCTTCAAATCCTACTGGAATTGAAGATATTAGAACTCAAATGCTAAGTGCATTAGCAACAGATAAAAATAAATAAAATTCCTTAAAAAAGCACAAGAAATTGTGCTTTTTTCTTAGTTTGGCTTAGAAATTGGAATAATATATTATATACAAGACTTTAGATAGAAAGAATTTGGTAAAATGAATTACAATTTATTTCAAAAATTAACTGAAGAGCAAAAAGATAAATATATAGTTACTTCAAAATCTACTGATGATTATCCGCATTTATATACTCCAGCATATTCTCCGTCAAGACATTTTTCTGCTTGTATTGAGCGTAATATGGAAACAAATCAAAGAAAAGATATTTGTCGTTATGCTATTTTCTTAACTCAAGGAAAATGTGCTTATTGTGGAGATACACTTATCAACTTAAAAAATGGTAAGAAATATGGAAGTAAAGATTTGAATTGGGACCATATTCAACCAGCTTCAAAATGTAACATTTTAACTTATGGAAATGTTTTGCTATCTTGTTCTGATTGTAATATTAAGAAAAGTGATAATGATACATTAACTTGGTTTAAAGAGCAATTAGATAATGATGAGTTCCCTAATGCTTTATTTACTTATGAAGAATTTAAATCTCTGTTAAAACAAGAATTTGAACAATACGCAAAAGATTATCCTTGGGTAAAAGTAGTTAATACAAGATACTTCCATAATAAAGAAAATATGAAAGCAAAAGAATTAACTCTTAGAGCAATTCATGATGAAATGGAAGTTTATAGTTTTTCTCAATATTCTGTAAACAGTTATCAATGTTCAGATGATTTTAAGAAAGAGCTTAATATTTTAATTGAAGAAGTTCCAGATGTAGCTAAAACTTATAATTTTAATCTTGCAACAAGTTATTTCTTCAATAATTTCGGATATACTGAAACATTTCTGAAAGAAGATTTAATCGCCTCATTATTAGATTATAATAATTTTATTTTTGCATTTGAAGTGTTTCTTTCAACTCTTAATAAGCATACTTTTTCTAAAGTAAAATATTTTGCTGAAACTATTATCAAATATTACTTCAAAAAAGATTATAAATTTCCAAGTTATAGAGAAAGAATTATTTATTTAAAAGATATTGATTAAGAGCACTTATATAAGTGTTCTTTTCTCTTTTATTTGACTTTTTAAGAAAAGTATTATATAATTGATTAAATAACCTTATAGAAAGGGTAACAATGGACGATAAAAACATTTTACTTATAGAGCTTATAAGCACCTTATTCGTAGCTAAACTCGTTGAACAAAAAATGTTAAATAGAACAGAGATTAAAGATTCATTTGAAGCTTTAGTTGATTATCAAAATGAATTATATGGAGCAGATTATGAAATTAGATTAGATGAAAAAGATTGCTCATTAAATTTACATTCATATTTAGATAGTATTAAAATAACTGCTAGACTCATTAACAATTTAATCCCGATAACTAAAAAAGAAGAAGATAGACACTTCCTTAGATAAATTAAACGAAACTTTGCTGATGAAGTTAGACTTATCAGAAAAAGCTTAGAAAAAGGACTTAACAAAGACCGCTAAATCAGTTTGAGGGTTGTTATATCGTCATATAGCAAACGCTAAAACAATTAAAACTGATTTTCGATAAATGTATCGAGATTACAGAAAAACAGCTTAAAACAGCTTAAACTTAAATAGAAAAGAGAATAAAATGAAAAAACAAATTGCAGCCTTTTTTGATATTGACGGGACAATTTATAGAGACTCATTAGTAACAGAGCTATATAAAAAATTGCTTAAATATGAAATCATTCCACAAGAAGAATATATTAAACAAGTTAAAGAGCCATTAACTTCTTGGAAAAATCGCCAAGTTAGTTATGAAGATTATTTAGAAGCACTTACTGAGAACTTCTCAACAACAATTAAGGGCTTAACTAAAGCTCAGATTGATTTTGTTACTGACCAAGTAATGAAATTAAGTTCAGACAAAGTTTATACTTATACTCGTGATAAAATCAATAAACATAAAGAACAAGGCCATATGGTTATCTTTATTTCAGGTTCGCCAGATTTTATTGTATCACGCATGGGTGAAAAATATAATGCTGATTTAGCAATTGGCTCTGGTTATGAATTTAAGAAAGACTTATTTACTGGAAAGATTAAGCCAATGTGGACTTCAAGAGCTAAAAATAAAAAAATCAATGAACTTGTTGAAGAGTATAATATTGATTTAGAAAATAGCTTTGCTTATGGAGATACAAACGGCGATACTTTAATGCTCTCTAAAGTTGGAAATCCCATTGCTATCAATCCTAATAAAGAATTGCTTGCTAATATTATGAAATTGAAAGATAATAGTCGTTATAAAATCATTGTAGAACGTAAAGACTCTATCTACAATCTTACACCAGATATGCTAAAAGATATTTAATTTAAAAATTATAAGGAGCTAAATCTATGACAACATCATTTAATTTTGAAAGCATTCAACACTTTGTACAAGATGTTTTTACTTATATAACAAGCAATCCTAAAATTCTATCAATTCTTATTTCACTTGTTTTATTGGTGGTATTGTATGGAGTTATTAAGGCATTCATTAGAAAACTTTCCTCTGCTGTAAAATATTACTTTTATAGCTCAATTGGGCTATCATCTGTTAATATTTTAACTACAATCCTATCTTACTTTACGATTACATTACCATTTGGAATTAGTAGCATTTTACTTAATTCTGGTAGTTTAATTACTCTATTGATTGGATTATGGAAAATGAAAAAGGAGCTTGAACAACTTGGCATTTAATCTTGACTTATTCTATGAAGAAATACTAAATAAAGAGTCAGTTAACTTTTATATTTATGTAGAGGATATGAAGTCAGGTATTAACTTAACAAAATCAATGCCGACTCTTACTGCTTTACTAAATTGGGATTACAATTGTATTCTTGATTTACAAAACGATTATAAATCGGGCTTGTATGAAGATAATAAAGTTTTTGAAATGGTTCATAATGAAGTCTTTGAAATTGTCAATTTTGATGAAATTGAAGAAAATAGAGCTATCATTAACAATTTAACTCAAGAAGATTATGAGAATGGTTATTCTTGGATTGATGAAAACAATATTATCTTATTAGCAAGTTCTAAATGTGAGGACAATGAACTAGATTTTAAAGAATATGCTAAAGATAGAAGAAAGGAATTGAGCATAGCTATCTATACTTTGATTACTATATTTGTAGCTATTTCAATTATTTATGGTGTATTTGTTTTTAATCTAGGAAGTCTATACTCAATGATTATTTTTGGCTTGATTTATTTAATCATTGCTTACTTTGTGTATTTAAAAATAAAAGAGCCAATTGACTTAAAAAAGAAATTAAAAAATAAATGAAAGGAGTTTACTAAGTATGAATTTCGATTTTGCAAAACCAAATCTTGATGATAAAGTACTTAAATATGTTTCTATGGCGCAATCTATTGCTAAAATGGGTAAACATTATAACGAAGATACTATCATCAAAGAATTGAAAGATACTAAAGACTACAAAAACAATATTCTTACAGACTTAGATATTGAAAAAGTTGTAGAAATTCTAAAAGATAGAAAAGTATTTTAAATCTCAAAATAAAAGGACTAAAATTTAGTTCTTTTATTTTTGTTTGTCCAACCGGTTTGATATAACTCTTGTTGAATAGAATAATAAATAAAAAGGATAGGATAGATAATGAGTAAAAAATACCATATTTCAAAAAGTGGAACCCCTGCAGTATGTCATGCTCAACCTGGTAATTGCCCTATTGGTGGTAATGATGTTCACTTTAATTCTCCTGAAAAAGCGCTAGAATATGCAGACAATAAAAATCATTTAGAAGTATTAAATGAAAACCTTAATGAAGCTGCCAATCCATCTGATACTAAATATGATGCTTTGAGAACAGATAGAGCACAATTAAATCTCAATATGAAAGGCTCTCAAGTTTATGTTGATACTGTCAATAATGTTTTGAGTACAACAGCAGAGCCTGATGGTGGAAGTACTTATAATCCATATGTAAAGACTTCTCCCCAAGTTGGCTTTTGCTATTCTCCTTATCCAGAGCGCTCAGTAGAATTTAATTCAGTTAATGATTTAACATTGAGCACTTATGAGGATTACTGTGAAAGAAACAAAGATTTACTAAGCAAAGAAAACCATTATGTCGGTACATGGAATGACCCAGCAACAGGCAAAATTTATCTTGATGTATCTGTAAATACTATGGACGCTAAAGAAGCAAGAAAAGAATGTGAAGATAACGACCAAATTGCTTATTTTGATTTACAAGATTTTTCTTCTGTAACTGTTAATCAAAATGCAACAAGTGGACAATCTCCACAAAAAGAATAAACTTTTCTATTGACAAAAAATATTCTTTGTTGTATAATATAACTATAAAAACAATAAAGAAGAAAAGAGAATAATAGATATGAAACAAGAAATCCAAACACAATTACTTAATTTGTCAGAAGAAAAACAAAAAGAACTGTATGAACTTACTGTTGCAGTAAGAACTCAATTGGCAAAAGAAAACAAAAATAAAAAATTGAGCTTAACTTATATGAATCTGAAAAACAAACGTAATGAGTTCATTAGAATCAATATGCCTAATATTGAACAAATTGACCGTGTGGTAGTTGGAACGATTTGGGCTACACTTTACAATAAATTTTATTAAAAAAGCTTTTTAACACAAAGCTTTTTTAATTTAAATAAAAAGGAGTAATATTATATGACTTTGCTAGACGGGAAAGCAGTTGCTAAAAAAATTCAAGAAGAATTAAAAGAAAAAATTAAAAATGAACCACGTAAACCAATCTTAACAGTTATTATGGTTGAATCTGAAAAATCTGGCCCTAGTCAAATCTATGTAAGAAATAAAATTAAAGCTGCTGAAGAAGTAGGAATTGATGTTAGTGTTATTAACATTCCTAAAACAGTTGAAGAAGATGATTTGATTAAATTTATCGGTGCATATAATGAACGTTTATATTTGACAGATGGGCTTATTGTTCAATTACCATTACCTGACCATATTAACGAACATAAAGTTTTAAATTCTATTAGTCCTCGCTTAGATGTAGATGGCTTTCATGCTCAAAATGCTGGATTAACTCTTGCAGGTAAGGAATGTATGAAACCTTGTACCGCTTATGGAATTATGAGATTATTAGAAGCTTATAACATTGATGTTACTGGAAAGAAAGTAAAAATCATTAACAGAAGCATGATTGTTGGAAAACCTCTTGCTTCATTGATGTTAAATAAAAATGCAACTGTTACTGTACTTCATAGTAAAAGTCTAAATATTAAAAAAGAATGTAAAACTGCTGACATTATTGTTACTGGAGTTGGTATTCCTAATTTCATTAAAGAAGATTATATTAAAAAAGGAGCTATTGTTGTTGATGTTTCAATCAATCGTGTTTATGATGGCTTTGTTTCTAAGATTTGCGGTGATGTAGATTTTGAAAATGTAGCTCCTAAAACTTCATATATTACACCCGTGCCTGGTGGAGTTGGCCCAATGACTATTGCTATGCTCATGGAACAAACTTATCAAGCTTATTTAAATAACAAATAAGAAATGCCTAACAAGCATTTCTTTTTTAAGCTGTTTTGAGCTGATTTTTGTTGAAGTCGATACATTTATCGAAATTACGATTTTGTGATTTTACTGTATCAGTAATGACGATATAATAACCCTAAAAATCAGTTTTAAGAAAAATATTTTTAACATTTTTATTGACATTGCTCTACTTATATAATATAATAGACACAAATATAAAAAAGAAAGTAGGACTACTATGAATAGTAAAGAAAAAGAAACATTAGCATCAAATACAGAGCTTGCTAAAGAAGTATTAGCAAATCAAATGCAAAATACAAACGTAGAAGAGCTCGATTATTCATTGGCTGCACTTAATGAACAAGACCGTGTTAAAGCTGTTTCTATTATGAAAGACCTTGATGAAAATAATTACTCATCATTGGATAATTTTGGCCAAGATGTTTATGATAAAGTAAATGTTAATGCTAACAATGTGCTTTCAAACGTTAGAGGTAAAGATATTTCTAACTTAGGTTTAGACCTAGATACATTGCTTGAGAAAGTCAACAGCATCTCCCCGAAAGACATTAACAAAGCTGACCCAAGCAAAGCATTATTCAAAGATGTTTTTGGATTTGCTCGCCGTCATTTGTACCGTCTAAAAAATCATTATAGCTCATTAGATAGTCAAGTAGATACAATTGCAGAAAGCTTAGAACTATCTGTTGCTGAATTGCAAAATGACAATCGTACTTATGAAGCTCTTAAAGCACAAGCAAAACAAACATTTGAAGAATTAAATGCTTATATTGCGGCAGGGGAAGCTAAAGTTCTTGAACTGGGTCATACAATTGATGAAACAAATAAATCTATTGAAACTGACAACACTTCTAATAAGATGAGTTTGACTACACAAACAACTTCTCTTGTAAATTATCAAACACGACTACGCAAAAAGACTCAAGATATGCGTAACTTACAATTCTATCTTGCGTTTATTCAATACCCATCAATTAGTCAATTACAATCTGATAATGAATTGGTAATCAATAATATTCGTGATACAATTCAAAATGGATTACCTATCTACAAAACTAACTTGACAACAATTCTTGGAGCACTACGTACTCGTAAAGCTATTGAACAAACAAAAGCTGTTCGTGAAGTTATCAATAAACAAATTTCTCTTGCTGTAGATATGGTTCAAAAGAACGCCGAAGATATTTCAAAATCTGCTATGGAAACAACTATTGATACACAAGTAATTATTGACGCTGCTCGTAAAATGCAAGAAACTCATGAAAAACTATCTGTTGTTCGTAATGAAGCAGTCAAGGCATTTGATGAACAATCTAAAGCTTTGGAAGAAGCAACCAATAAAATTAACAATCATTTAAAAATTGTTGGAGGAGTTAAATAAAAATGGGAATGAATGATGTATTGACTTTGAATCTTAAAAATAAGAAGTACTTTGTTTTTTATTGGAATAACCATCTTTATCAGATGAAAGATTTGAAGGCAATCTTCGGTTCCCAATTAACAACTTCTATTTTCTATGATTTAATCAACAATGACAATGAAGAGGCTGCAGTAATTGTAGAAGAAGATACTATAAATTACTCATTTCTTGACCTTGACTCGTCTATTTTAGATTTCTTGCCTAATGGAAAACAAACTTTAATTTACGAAGCTATGGCCAATGATGAATTGGAAGATTATGACAAACCACTAATCTATACTAATCATTTTAAATGCTTTAATTCTTTTGATTTGATTAAAGCAATGGTGGAAGTAAATGATAGTTATTTTAATTTCATGATTGAAGATTACATTAACAATCATGGAGCTTTCTTCCCTATTGAAATTTACTTCAATAATGACAATAAAGAAATAACAATCAAAAATCCGTTTCAAATTAACTCTTCAATTGAAGAAACTTTAAAATTAAAAGAAGATTTAAGTAACTTCTATATTGAAGAAAATCATCTTGGAAAAGAAATTGATGAATACCAAAAATATAAATCAACACAATTACCTAATAAAGGTATTATCCAATTAACTGAATTTGTCTTAAATACAGAAAAAGAAAACTCTGTTTTCGATTATGAAAATCTATTCTATAAACAATTACCATCATTGGTATTGCTAAGAAGTCGTGACTCTTTAGAAACAAATATTACTGCTTATCAAGCTGAAACAAAAATTTGCTTGGAATTTGCTAAAAAAATTTATGAAAGCATTTCAAGAGAACTTAAATATATTAAACTTATTCAAGAGAGGTATTTGTAATGTTTGAATTTTTCTCAGCACTTTTTTCTCAAAGAAATATAATCAAGGAAGATAAGCAAACTAATAAAGCATTTGCTAAAAGAAAAAAAGAAGTATTATCTATTCTAAAGGATTTAGATGATATTGATTTGAATTTTGCTTCAAGAGCACGATTAGATATAGAGAAACTAGACAAAATCCTAAAAGATAATGAAGCTATAATTGAACTATCATTTGGAAATTTATTAGAAGAAGCTCTAACAACATTAAATTTGATTGAAGATAAAGCTATTGAAATCAAAATTACTGATAAAACAATGACAGATGATTATGTAATTCAAAAAGCTATTCAAAATTTAAAATAAAAATGAGTGAACTGATAAAGTTCGCTCTTTTTTTTGGAATAATATAACTATAAGGATTGATATTCCTATTAAATCTATAAAAAGAGGTTATATAATCATGTTTAAAAAAGGTTTAATTTTAGCCACTGTATTAGGTGGTGTTGTTGCAGTAACTACTGCTAAATATCTAAAAGAGAAATTTGAAGAAGCAGAAGCAGAAAAAGAAACTATTATTGGTTACAGATTCTCAGTAGAAAGCAAATCAGAACATTCTATTACTCGTAAAGAAATCGAATCTTATGATGTAGATTCTTTATACAAAGCAGTAGAAGAAGCTATCGCAGAGGGATACATTTCTGAATTTGAATTTATTACTGAATCTGGTTCTTATGATAATGTTGATTCTATTTTGGTTTATGATAATGAAGATACACCATCTCATTTACATTTCTACCAAGATGGTGAAGATTTAGTTATCGAAGCTCATATTAAGGCCTAATCTATATAAGAGTACTTTCAAGGTACTCTTATTTTAATCAATTATAAAGGAGTAAGAATAAAAAATATGTCTATTACTGTATATGGAAAACAAAATTGTAAACAATGTGAATTTACTAAAAAATTCCTTGACTCAAAACACGCAAGCTTCGTTTATGAAGATTTAACTAATGACATTGACAAACAAATTGCTTTGAAAGAAAAATATAATGTTGAAAAGATGTCTTTACCATTTGTTGTTACTGACACAGCTACTTGGTCGGGCTTCCAACCAGACAAATTAGCAAAAGCAATTAAATAAAAATAAAAGTACAACTTGTATAGTACGAGTTGTACTTTTTTATTGACTTTTACCTTATCTTATTATATAATCTATTTAGAATTAAAAAGATTATTTAAGAAAGGAAAAAATAATATGACAACACGTGGTATGGTTATTAAATGGAGTGATGATGAAATCGAGTTCGGGGAATGGACTCAAGAAAACAATTTGGAAACCTTTGTTGCTGAAACAGAATTAGGAACTTTGAGAGTCCCGATTGACCCAAGTACTGAATATTATGATGATGAAACTGGTCGAACTTACTTTGAAGCAACTGGGAAAGAATATAAAACAGTCGTATTGTTTTAGGTGTTAGAATGTGAGAAAAATTTCAGATTTTACAGGCATTATTATTGGAAAGTTGAAGGTGATTACTAAGACTAAAGAAAAAGATAAATACGGTTATTTCCTTTATGATTGTGAATGTGAATGTGGTAAAGTAGTTCAACGAAATGCTCGCTCAATTGCTCAATCAATCAAAAAACAAACCCATGCAAGCTGCTCTGATTGTAAAAATCAAAGGCAATCAGATTTACTTGTAGAAAGACATAAAAAACAAAAGTGATATACTACACTAATATAATATAATAAGGGGGTTTTTGAATTATGAAGAAATCAAAAACTAATAGAAAACTTGATGGTGTATTAGGCGGTATCGCTGAGTATTGCAATGTTGACCCAACGTTATTACGTTTAGGATATTTCGTATTCGGTTGTTTCTACCCTGGGTTAGCACTTATCATGTATGTTGGTGCAAGCATTATTATGCCTAATGTTGAAAACAATTCTGAAACAGATAATACTGAAAATAAAGAATAGAAAGAAGAAACTATGAACAACGATTTGAAAAATATAGAAGAACTATTTAAAGAAGCTAATAACTACGAAAAAATCACAAACAAAAAAATTGCTGAAGATTTATGTCTAGCTGTAACTACTGTTTCTGCAGCTAAAACAGGCAAGACAAATGGAAAAGCGGCTCTTCAAATTAAAGAATACTTGGAAAATATTATCAAGCGAAATAAACAGGTAGATGAACTTTTTTCAGAAATCGACAAGGTCGCACAACAAGAAAAGGAACAAGAAACTATGACTAAAGAAACACTTACTGATACTAAAGAAATGAAAACTTATGATGAATTTCTAAACTTTATCAACACTCAAAAAGAACTTCCTATTGTTAAGAAAGCTTTAGATGAAACTCTTTCTGAAAGCCAAAATCTTGACAAAATCTTGGCTAAAGAAGAATTTATTACTATCGAAACTGCTCAAGAACTTAATGAAAAAATCTTTGCTAATGAATATACAGAAGCAGAAATCCTTGATTTTGAAAATCAATATTATGGAACTTCTAATGACGATTCATTGAAAGATAAAATTAAATCTTTTGTAGAAAAACATAATCTATCTATTGAAACTGCTCTTAAATTGCTACAAATTTCAGAAGAAGATTATAAGAAAATGCTAGAAGGTGCTGATAAAGTTTCTAACAAAGCTGCTGACAAAATTTACAAAGCAATCACTGCTTTTGAAGAAGTTTATAAATCAGAAAAAACTCAAGATGCTATCAATAATACAAAAAATACTTTTGTAACAGGTGTTGCTATTGCTTCTGCAAAAGGCCAAACTTTCCTTAATAAAGGCCTTAATAAATTTGCTGATTTTCTAAATAAGAGTGCTGATAAAATCAAAAATTCAAATTCTGATAAAAAGGAAGATTGATTGAATGAAAAAAATACTCCCGATTGTTTTAGTTATTTTGCTACTATCATTCTTATTTTACCTGCTTCATGTTCACTCTTCAAAAACTTATAAAATCGCACCAGGTGATAAATATGAGACTCACATTGTAGCAAAAGACTAATAATCATTTTTTAACTAAAAAAAGAAAAAGTGAAAGTTTTTAAAAAAGTTTTCACTTTTTTGTTTCGATGTAACAGCTATGTCTAAGGCGGATGTTGTAGTATACAACGGCATTCACTTGGAAGGTAAAATGGGCTCCATTTTCGATAATCTAACAAAGCAAAATAAAGCGACCATTATACGGGAGGCTTCAAAACGCCTCAGTCAGAACCCTAATGACAGCACGGCGCTCCTAATGTTAGGAGACATATATTTTCAAGACCAGGATTGGGAGAAAACCTATACATCATATGCGCCCCTTTTAAATCAGCTGAATGGACGGACACCGTCGGAACAATTTGAAATTGCTTCCCGTTACGGCATCGGAGCTGTGAAAACAAACCGTTTAGCGGAAGCAAAAAAAGGGTTTATGATGGCCAAGAATATCGATCCCAACCATTTTGAGGTTAATTATAATCTCGGTTATCTTTACTATACGCAAAAAGAGTATGAAAAAGCCCTCCAAATGTATAAAAAAGGAGAGAATATAGATGATTATGCTAAATATAACATTGGTTATATTCATTACAGAAATAATAAC
>ENA-OWNK01000224-OWNK01000224.1-metagenome-genome-assembly--contig:-NODE-224-length-27425-cov-14.146986_pt1 | contig 27425 bp, 23 predicted proteins | sample MGYA00245343_ERZ651121 | MGnify/ENA primary metagenome ERZ651121 (study PRJEB26857, sample SAMEA4031775) | metagenome | biome: human; feature: oral; material: saliva | place: Philippines | collected 2014... | reverse complement strand
AAGTCGGGGCTTTGTGCATAAAAAAGAGGATGTGTACATTTTGACACACCCTCTTGTTTAAATATAGAATATACAAATATTTGCTATCCGCTTTTATATTTCTAAATCAGAGTATTAGGAATTGTTATCTCTCCTGCTATAGACTTATTCATATATTCGCGCACTATAGTATGGTCGCTATACTTAGCTTGCAAAAGCATTAACTTAGTTAGAGCAGCCTCAACAGTTGTATCGTAACCACTTATTACACCTGCCTCTTTCAGCTGGTAACCAGTATCATAACGATTCATATCAGCCTGCCCACTAATACATTGACTTACATTCACAGTAACAACACCACGCTGAGAAGCCTCTTTCAATAAATTTACAAGCCAAGACGCATGGGGCGCATTACCACTACCGTATGTTCGCATAATAATACCACGAAGCTCAGGAGCATCAAATGTATGACGAATAATGCTTTCTTCAGCACCGGGAAATAGCGAAAGTACAAACACATTACTATCCAATTCAAAATGTGGTACCATTGGTTGACTATAGTCTGGCTTTAGAATATGATGCGTTTGAAAATTGAAACTCACTCCAGCTTCACAAAGATGGGGAAAGTTGAACGACTCAAATGCATTCAACTCATCGGCATTCTGCTTTGTAGAACGATTTCCTCGCAACAAATGACCGTTAAAATAAATGCATACCTCAGGTACCATAGGAGTACCATCGTGATGATGCGCTGCAGCCAATTCCAAGCTAGTCATTAAATTCTCTTTACCATCGGTACGCAATTGACCGATAGGAAGCTGTGAACCTGTAAGTATAACAGGTTTCGTAAGATTTTCTAGCATAAACGACAAGGCAGATGCTGTGTAAGCCATAGTATCGGTACCATGTAGAATAACAAAACCATCATAGCTATTATATCTATCAACTATTATTCTCACAATATCAGCCCAGTTCTTCGGAGACATATTAGAAGAATCGATTGCAGGTATAAATTGATAAGTGTCAATAGCTGTTGGGATTAGCTTAAACTCTGGTACATTATCGGCTAGATGCTCAAAATCTAAAGGTTCTAAGGCACCTGTTGCAGGATTACAACCCATGCCGATAGTTCCACCAGTATAGATCAACAAAACTTTTTCTGTTCTTTTCATGACTATATAATTATCTTTGTCGCAAAGATAGTAATTTATTTTTAGTAAATACTCACTTAACTTTATCTTTTTTTCACTCATATTCAATTCATTATAAAGCCATTATTATCTATGAGTAGGTAAAAACAAAAACTAGGAATACACCAAGACATAAGTAACGATAAGATAACTACAAACTGACACTAGTATTGAGAATTACACAACATAATGGTAAGGAAAAATTTTCTCTAATATTATCAGCCATTTTCTGTACCTTATTATAAAAGTCAATTAAACTTTTGCCGTTCTCAAAAATTAGTAGTATTTTTGCATCATAATTATGGTGGTAGATTTATGAGATATGTAATAGACCACTTTGGTGACTAAGAAATAACGTTATCGCACTTATATTTTATGAAGAAATTACTTTTCCCTATTATGGTATGTGCCATAATTTTAGCAATGGTAGGCTGCGGTTCAAGTGAACAAACGGTTTACTGGAGAAATATTGACTCTATTAGTTTAGCAGCATCTAAAGGACTATACGATGCGAAAATTATGCCGAAAGATGAATTAACCATTTTAGTACAAACAACAGATCCTCTATCTTCAGAGCCTTTCAATTTACATTCAACAGGACAATCTACTAGCAAAAATGCTATTACTGGTTATTTGGTGGATAACGATGGTATGATTAATTTTCCTATTATCGGTAAAATTCATGTAGCTGGGCTTACTAAAAATGAATGTGAAGACCTTATAAAAAGTAAAATACAACCTTACTTGGCACGTACAGAGAATCCGGTTGTATCGGTTCGAATGAGTAGTTTCCGTATCACTGTAATCGGAGAAGTGAATCGCCCTGGTGTTATTCCTGTATCAACCGAGAAAATTAGTATTGTAGAAGCATTGGCTGAAGCAGGAGATATGACTATTTATGGAAAACGAAATAATATTCTTCTTGTTAGAGAAGATAAAACTGGTGAGAAACACAAGGTTCGCTTAAATATGAATGATGCGAATATAATAAACTCACCATATTATTACCTACAACAGAATGACGTTATATATGTTGAACCTCATAAGGTGAAAGCTAGAAATACATTCTTCGGTAGCAATACAAGCATATTCTATTCTATTATAGGTATTACATCATCGCTTGTAACACTATTAGTTACAATATTAAGGTAATTGTTATTAAACAAACAAAACAAAGAGTTTAAAGATAAAACTAGAATAAAAAGAAAAGGACTATATATATTATGTGTGGAATTGTTGGATATTTAGGCACAAAAAGACAAGCCTATCCTGTTCTAATAAAAGGACTCAAAAGATTAGAATATAGAGGATATGACAGTGCAGGCGTTGCACTTATCAATAGTAACGACGAATTAAACGTATACAAAGCAAAAGGTAAAGTAAGTGAATTAGAAACCGTTTGTGCTGATAAAAACATAGAAGGCACTATTGGTATAGCACATACAAGATGGGCTACACATGGAGAGCCATCTTCTACAAATGCACACCCACACTACTCCGAGTCTAAAAATTTAGCCATCATACATAATGGTATTATTGAGAATTATGCAGAAATAAAGAAAAAACTCCAAGATAAAGGTGTTCATTTCATTTCTGATACAGACACAGAAGTATTAGTACAGCTAGTAGAATACATTCAAACAAGAAAAAGTCTAGACTTACTTTCTGCAGTGCAAGTAGCTCTTCATCAAGTAATTGGAGCCTATGCTATTGCAATTTTAGATAAACGCCACCCTGATACAATTATTGCTGCAAGAAAACAGAGTCCTCTCGTTGTAGGAATTGGCGATAATGAATTCTTCTTAGGGTCAGATGCAAGTCCTATCATAGAATATACAGACAAGGTTGTTTACCTCGAAGATGAGAACATTGCTGTAATGAAATTAGGTGAAGAACTGAAGATTGTAAATATACAGAACGAATCGTTAGCACCTGTAATAAAAACTGTGGATATTAATCTTGGACAAATTGAAAAAGGAGGCTATCCACATTTTATGCTCAAAGAGATATTCGAGCAACCTGACTGCCTCATCAACTGTATGAGAGGACGTATCAATGTTAATAACGATAATGTTACATTAAGTGCCATTATTGACCATCGACAACAGCTACTAAATGCAAAACGCATTATTATTGTAGCATGCGGAACTAGCTGGCATGCTGGGCTTATTGGCAAACAATTACTAGAAACATTCTGCCGGATACCTGTAAATGTAGAATATGCAAGCGAATTTAGATACAGAAACCCAGTAGTTTCTGCTGACGATGTTGTAATAGCATTATCACAAAGTGGTGAGACAGCTGATACGCTTGCAGCGATAGAATTAGCAAAAGAACATGGTGCATTTATCTATGGAATATGTAATGCTATCGGTTCAAGTATTCCACGAGCAACACATACAGGTACTTATATTCATGTAGGTCCAGAAATAGGTGTAGCCTCAACAAAAGCATTTACTGGACAAGTAACAGTTCTTACTATGCTTGCACTTACGTTAGCAGAAGCAAAAGGAACAATAAAACGAGATGAATACGTAAAAGTTGTGGAAGAATTAACGGCTATTCCTGAAAAAATAAAAGAAGTATTGAAATCAAACGATGCAATTGCCGATTTAGCTAGAACATTTACTTACGCACACAACTTCTTATACTTAGGTAGAGGATTTAGCTATCCAGTTGCTTTGGAAGGAGCGCTGAAACTAAAGGAAATATCATATATACACGCAGAAGGTTATCCAGCAGCAGAGATGAAACATGGGCCTATTGCTCTGATAGACTCTGATATGCCTGTTGTTGTTATTGCTACGCATAACGCTATGTACGAGAAAGTTCGTAGTAATATACAAGAGATTAAAGCTCGAAATGGTCGTGTTATTGCATTGGTTTCGAAGGGAGACAAAACAATTTCGCAAATTGCAGATGCCGTTATAGAACTTCCAGATACAATGGATTGTTTAGAACCACTCGTAGCAACAATACCATTACAATTGTTAGCTTACCATGTGGCTGTATGTAAAGGCAAAGATGTGGACCAACCACGAAATCTAGCTAAATCTGTAACAGTAGAATAAAAACAATAAAAAGAAACCTTAGTAAATGGAAAAGAACATACATGAAGATTGTGGTGTCGCAATGTTAAGATTGCTAAAGCCTCTAAGCTACTTTAAAGAAAAATATGGAACTTGGATGTATGGCTTAAATAAGATGTATCTTATGATGGAAAAGCAGCACAACCGAGGACAAGAAGGAGCTGGTATTGCAAGCGTTAAACTAGAAACTCAACCAGGAAACGAATACATGTTCCGAGAACGAGCAGAAGGAAAGAATGCTGTTACTGAGATTTTTGCAAATATTCATAAACAATATAAAGATTACACCGAAGTAGAAATTGCAGATGTCGATTTTGCACAGCATAATTTACCGTTCGCAGGCGAACTTTATATGGGGCATTTACGCTATTCTACAACAGGAAAAAGTGGCTTATCGTATGTTCACCCTTTCTTAAGACGTAACAACTGGAGAGCTAAGAACCTCTCATTTTGTGGTAACTTCAATATGACTAATATCAGTGAGATATTTGAACATCTCACTGATTATGGTCAATGCCCACGTAAATATAGCGATACTTACTTGCTCCTTGAATTTATGGGACACCGTTTAGACCGTGAAGTTGAACGTAATTACCGTGAAGCAAAACTGTTAGGGTTAGAGAAATTCGATATTACACATTATATTGAAGACCATGTCGAAATGAAAAATGTATTACAAACCACTATGCAATATTTCGATGGAGGTTATGTAATATGTGGTATTACAGGGTCCGGAGAGATGTATGCAATGCGAGACCCTTGGGGCATTCGTCCAGCTTTCTTCTATAAGAACGAAGAATATATGGCATTGGCTAGTGAGCGCCCAGTACTTCAAACTACATTTGATTTAGATTGTGAAGATATAAAAGAACTTTTACCAGGTCAGGCGTTGATTGTAAACAAACACGGTGAAAGTTCGTTGCATCAAATATTAGAACCTAAGGAAAATTCAGCTTGCTCATTCGAACGTATTTATTTCTCACGTGGCTCTGATAGAGATATATATAAAGAACGTAAAAAATTAGGTGAGCAACTTACTGAAAAAGTCCTAGAGGCTATTGACTACGACACAAATCACACTGTGATTTCATTTATTCCAAATACGGCAGAGGTTGCTTTCTACGGATTATTACAAGGATTCGAGAAATGGTTGAATGCTAGAAAGGTTCAAGAAATAAAAGCATTAGGAAACAATGCAACCAATAAAGATATAGAGAGAATACTAAATCAATCTATCCGCTCTGAGAAAGTGGCGTGGAAAGATATTAAATTACGTACTTTTATCACAGAGAGTAATTCACGAAACGACTTAGCATCGCACGTCTACGATATTAGCTACGAAAGCATTACACCAAATGAAGATAATCTTGTTATCATTGATGATTCTATTGTTCGTGGAACAACTCTAAAGGAAAGTATCTTACGAATACTCGATAGACTCCACCCTAAGAAGATTATCATTGTATCAAGCGCACCACAAATTCGCTATCCTGATTATTATGGTATTGATATGCCACGCTTAGAAGAATTTTGTGTGTTCAGTGCAACTATTCAGTTAATTAAAGAACGGAATATGGAATCACTCTTAACAGAAGTTTATGAAGCTTGTAAAAGAGAGATAAACAAAACTAAGGGTGAGACAATTAATAATGCTGTTCGTAAAATTTATGCTCCGTTTACTATAGAAGAAATCAACGAGAAGATCGTAGAGATGCTACGACCTATAGAAATGACAACTCCAGTAGAACTCGTTTACCAAAGTATAGAAGGCTTACACAAAGCCATACCAAAACATAAAGGAGATTGGTATTTTACAGGGAATTATCCTACTCCTGGAGGAATGCTACTTGTAAACAAAGCATTCATAAACTTCTACGAACAGAATTATCGTAAGTAAATCAGCAAACATTAAATCATCAACATACGAATAAAAATGAGGAATGTAACTTTAGTCTTAAATGACGGTACAAAATTTCATGGAAAATCATTTGGATACGAGAAGCCTGTTGCAGGTGAGGTAGTATTCAATACAGCTATGATGGGGTATCCTGAAAGCCTTACCGACCCTTCTTATGCAGGACAAATGCTTGTTATGACATTCCCGTTAGTTGGAAACTATGGTGTTCCTCCTTTTACAATGGAGAAAAACCATATTCCTTCATTTATGGAAAGTGACAAGATTTATGTGTCTGCACTTATCGTTTCCGATTATACCGAAGAATACTCACATTGGAATGCTGTTGAAAGTCTAGCATCATGGCTTAAACGAGAAAAAGTTCCAGCCATCACAGGTATTGATACACGTGAACTTACAAAAGTTTTACGCGAACACGGCGTAATGATGGGACAAATTATTTTCGATGATGAAGCCGACAACATTCCTACTGCGCATTATGAAGGAGTTAACTTTGTAGACCTGGTCTCAACAAAAGAAATCATTCGCTATAATGAAGGTGGAGGTAAGAAAGTTGTATTAGTTGATTGTGGTGTAAAAGCAAATATCTTGCGTGAATTAATAAACAGAAATATAGAAATAATTCGAGTTCCTTGGAATTACGATTACACATCATTAGAATATGATGGTCTATTCCTTGCCAACGGTCCAGGAGACCCTGATATGTGCAATGATGCTGTAGAGATTATCCGTAAACAGATGAATGAGAGTAGAAAGCCTATCTGTGGTATTTGTATGGGAAATCAACTTATGGGAAAGGCTGCTAACGCAACTATCTTTAAACTGAAATATGGTCATCGTGGACATAATCAACCTGTTCGATTGGTTGGAACAAACCAATGCTATGTTACATCACAAAACCACGGTTATGCCGTTGATGCAAAAACTCTTAATAAAGATTGGGAAGAACTATTTGTAAATATGAACGATGGTAGTAATGAAGGTATCCGACACAAAACGAATCCTTGGTTCAGTTCGCAATTCCACCCAGAAGCAAGTTCTGGTCCAGTAGATACTGTATTTATGTTTGACAAATTTGTAGAAGCACTGAAATAATGAAAGACGAATCAATAAAAAAAGTCCTGCTACTTGGTTCAGGCGCATTAAAAATAGGTGAAGCTGGAGAATTTGACTATTCAGGTTCTCAAGCGTTAAAAGCACTACGTGAAGAAGGTGTTTCTACCGTTCTTATTAATCCAAATATAGCTACAGTTCAAACATCAGAAGGCGTAGCAGACCAGATTTATTTTTTACCAATACAGCCATATTTCGTAGAACGTGTTATCCAAAAAGAACGCCCTGATGGCATTCTATTAGCATTTGGTGGACAGACAGCCTTAAATTGCGGTGTAGAATTAGACCGTCTCGGGATACTTGAGAAGTACAATGTAAAAGTACTCGGTACACCTGTTAAGGCTATAATGAACACTGAGGACCGTGAACTTTTCGTACAACAGTTAGACGAAATAGACATTAAAACTATTAAGAGCGAAGCGTGTGAGACAGTAGAACAAGCACGAAAAGCTGCTACAACATTAGGTTATCCTGTGATTATTCGTGCTGCTTATGCACTGGGAGGGCTCGGCAGTGGTTTTGCAGATAACGAAGAAGAACTTGATAAGATTTGTGAAAAAGCATTCTCATTCTCACCACAAGTATTGGTTGAGAAGAGTTTAAAAGGCTGGAAAGAAATAGAATACGAGGTGGTTCGCGACCAATACGACAATTGTATTACGGTTTGTAATATGGAAAATTTCGACCCATTGGGTATCCATACAGGCGAATCTATCGTAATTGCACCTTCACAAACCCTCACTAACAGTGAATATCATAAACTTCGTAAATTAGCAATAAAGATTGTTCGCCACATTGGAATTGTAGGCGAATGTAATGTACAATATGCCTTTGATCCTAAAAGTGAAGATTACCGTGTAATTGAAGTAAATGCTCGTCTCTCGCGTTCTTCCGCATTAGCAAGTAAAGCAACTGGCTATCCACTTGCATTTGTTGCTGCTAAATTAGGAATGGGATACGGTTTATTCGAACTAAAGAACTCTGTTACCAAAACAACGTCAGCTTTCTTTGAACCAGCACTCGACTATGTTGTTTGTAAAATACCACGTTGGGATTTAAGTAAATTCCGTGGCGTAGACAAAGAATTAGGCTCAAGTATGAAGTCTGTTGGTGAAGTTATGGCAATTGGTCGTAACTTTGAAGAAGCCATACAAAAAGGTTTGCGTATGATCGGACAAGGTATGCATGGCTTCGTAGAAAACAAAGAATTAGAAATTAAGGATATAGAAGCAGCATTGAGAGAGCCAACGGATAAACGTATCTTCGTTATCTCAAAGGCTATGCATAAGGGTTATACGGTTGACCAAATTCACGAACTTACTAAAATCGACCATTGGTTCCTATATAAACTGAAACATATTATTGACGTTGATGAACAATTAAAGAATTGTAATATCAACACGCTTGATAAGACTTTACTCCGTACTGCTAAAATCTACGGCTTCACAGACTTCCAAATTGCACGTGCAGTTGGATTAGAAGACGAAGTAGATAATATGCATAAAGCTGTATTAGTTGTTCGTCAATTACGTAAGAGTTATGGTATTCTACCAGTTGTAAAACAAATAGATACACTGGCTGCCGAATATCCAGCACAAACCAACTATCTTTATGTAACTTACTCGGGGGTAGATTCCGATATTAAGTTTGAAACCGACCGTAAAAGTGTTATTGTTCTAGGGTCTGGTGCTTATCGTATTGGTTCTTCTGTTGAATTCGACTGGTGTGGTGTACAAGCACTAAATACGATTCGCAAACAGGGCTATCGCTCTATTATGATAAATTATAATCCAGAAACAGTATCGACAGACTACGATATGTGCGATCGTCTCTATTTTGATGAACTTACATTCGAGCGCGTTATGGATATAATTGATTTGGAAACACCACATGGTGTTATAGTCTCTACTGGTGGGCAGATTCCTAACAACCTTGCTGTATATCTTGATGCGGAAAATGTGAACATACTCGGAACAAAGGCGAAAGATATTGATAATGCAGAAGACCGTGCCAAATTCTCAGCTATGCTCAACGATATAGGTGTGAATCAACCAGAGTGGCGTGCACTAACAAGTATGGCAGACATTCAAGAATTTGTAGACCGTGTAGGATTCCCCGTACTCGTTCGCCCTTCGTATGTTCTTTCTGGAGCTGCTATGAATGTATGTTCCAATAACGATGAATTAGAACGATTCCTGAAATTAGCAGCCAACGTGAGTGAAGACCACCCAGTAGTTGTAAGCAAATTCATTGAACATGCGAAAGAAATAGAAATGGATGCCGTTGCACGCAATGGCGAAATCATGGCTTATGCTATATCAGAACATATTGAGTTTGCAGGTGTTCACTCTGGTGATGCCACTATTCAGTTCCCACCTCAAAAACTTTATGTAGAAACTGTACGCCGTGTAAAACGCATCAGCCGACAAATTGCTAAGGCACTGCACATTAATGGTCCGTTCAACATACAGTTTATGGCACGCGATAACGATATACTTGTTATTGAATGTAACCTTCGCGCCAGTCGGTCATTCCCATTTGTTAGCAAAGTTTTGAAACTAAATTTCATCGACTTAGCTACTAAAATTATGCTTGGTATACCTGTAGAAAAACCAAGCAAAAATCTCTTCGATCTCGACTATGTGGGTATCAAAGCATCGCAATTCTCATTCAATCGCTTACAGAAAGCTGACCCTGTACTGGGTGTAGATATGAGTTCTACAGGAGAAGTTGGCTGTATTGGCGAAGATACCTATACTGCTCTACTAAAGAGTATGCTTTCTGTTGGACAAAGAATACCTGCAAAGAATATACTGCTGTCTACTGGTGGAGCAAAACAAAAAGCAGAAATGCTTGATGCTGCAAAAATATTGAAAGACCACGGATACAATCTCTTTGCCACTGGTGGCACCTCTAACTACCTAACAGAGAATGGCATAGATAACACATTAGTATATTGGCCATCAGATGAAGGAAAACAACCACAGGCATTAGACCTTCTACACGAAAAGAAGATTGATATGGTGGTAAACATTCCGAAAGATCTCACACCACGAGAGCTTACTAACGGCTACAAAATTAGACGTGCTTCTATCGACCTTAATATACCGTTGCTTACAAACAGCCGACTTGCAAGTGCATTTATTGCAGCCTTCTGCAATGTTAAGTTAAACGATATTGACATTAAGGCTTGGGGAGAATATTAAATTACAAATCCATACCATTAATCAAAGACCTATACGATTATTGTTTTCGTGTAGGTCTTTATTGTATACAAATGAGATTGAATACTAAAATTAATATAAGTTTTAACTCAAATCCGTCATTAGAGCCTAAACATACTTTGTTTTATTATCAGGTAGATTATCTGTCTTTGCAACGTATGTGTAGTGGGCTACATCAAGTTACAAAGACAGACAAGATGCCAATAAGAAAGTAAAAGATCTTAGGAGACAATATCATAGTAATAAAAACTATACATATTGCCGTCTAATGACTAATTTGAGTTTAACTACTAATCTATATTAAACTAACTTCAATCATTAGTATTCGCCATCATCATAAGTAGGATAATTATAAGTAATGCCTACCGTTTACTCACAAGAAAATATTGCAGAGGACTCGAGAAATCTCTCAATTATAGTTATTCTTATTTCAGATATCTATCAGCTACGTCTTAGATATCTATCACGTTCACTTCAGATATCTATCAGTTGCATCTTAGATATCTATCTGTTATAAATTAGATATCAATTATCTCTAATATAGCTACCTCAGATAAGAAGAATATAAATAAAACAGACTTAGCTAAAATAGCAATTTAAGTTAGAAACATTTTGTACATTCAGACGTTTTGTATACCTTTGTAACAATAAAAAATAACTAATTATAGGCATTTTAGAACGTGTCTATAAACAAATAAACCGCAAGGTTCACAGAATATCTGAAGAATAATTTTATTAATAAACTTTTTATATATGAAGAAACTATTACTTTTAGCACTTGCCATTAATTTTGGCTTAAGTATGAATGCACAAGAGGCATTACTTTCTAATCGTCCTGATGGACTTGTTAAAGTTTACGACCGTTCTGGAAAGGGAATTAAACTACAACAAGCTGACGACGGATCTCTTGAAATGACAACACTCAATCTATCTGAAGCAACTGATTTTGAGGTTGTTTTTATGGCTGACAACAAAACTGTTTATGTTAAGAATCCTATAGTCGCCTTACCCGAAACATTTGCAGATGTAACCAATCGCTGGGTTAAAGGAAGCATAAAAGGAAATAAAATCACTATTCCACACAAATCGTTAATTTTTTCTACTCAAACAGATCAAGGCGAGAACGTATCCATATATATGGGATACTATGGAATAGACAATAATCAGGCTGTTCCTATGAATCCTTCTGTAGATATTACCTATACAATGAACGAAGACCAGATAACACTCGATGCTCCTAAAAACGATAAGACATACGTTCTTTCGTGTATAGCTGCAGACAATTCTTGGTTTAGAATGAGCGAATATACAGGAGCTATTTACACCCTAAATAAAGAAAAAACAGCGAATAATATAAACATTATAAATAAGGAGAATAGACTTGAAGTGGCAGAAGAAACATACTATGATTTTTCTGGCCGCAAACACACTAAACCTAACGAAGGTATTGCTATTAAACAAACTAAGTTCAAGAATGGTACTCAGAAATCAGAAAAGTTCATCATAAATAAATAAAAAAACCGCTGGACTCTTAGAGTCCAGCGGGATTTCTTTAATAGCTAAGTAACTTGATTACTTATTAACGTGTGTTGAATCAGTATGAGTGCCTACTGCAGGTGTATCAACCTTGTTTGTATCTTGCTTTGTTGTATCAACTTTTGTTGTATCAACTTTTGAAGAATCTGCTGTACCAGCAGGTTTACCTTTACCATTGCAAGATGTCAAAGAGATAGCTGCACAAGCTACTGCTACAAATAATAACTTTTTCATTTTCTTTGCTTTTTAATCTGTAAAACGATCATTAATTTCTTAAAACGATGCAAAGGTAGATATTTTTTTTTAATAGCCATACTTTTTTTTATACTTTTTTTTTATTTTTCTGAAGCACTTCTATATATCACTGATTATTAAGCATTTATAATATAGTTACTGCTGTTAAATATTATTAAAGCATTTTTATTCTCGCCATAAAACTATGTACATCAAGTATATATACTGATAAACAGTAAACATTTATTAGTAGTGTAGATATAGAGAAATAAGGTTCGTGAAGTATCTTCGTTCGTATATCATATATAAGGTAGCAGATATAATACATATAAGGTAATAGATATTATATATAAGGTAGTAGATATAATATATAAGGTAGTAGTGAACGAACGGACGGCGACTCAAATTTGTTTGTGAAGTGTTGTGGTTCGTATACAGAACGGAGACTATTTATTTTAAATTAAGAGACTATTTATTTTAAATTAAGAGACTATTTATTTTAAATTAGTTGTTAGAGCTCTGTAGATTTCGTTTCATTATTAGACTGATTAATTGACTTTATAACGTAGATGCAGCATATTACATTTGGTTAAAAAGGATAACACTATACCTGCAATAAAATAAAGAATAACAGAAATTAATAGTACAAACAATACATAATGGTATTATGGTTAAATGATTCGATTGAGATTTATTACGAGGGGTGGGCGAAGATAGGTTAATATAATGATAGAAGCAGAAAAATATTTATTACTTTTGCAAACGAAACAAAAAATAACTACCTATACTATGAAACAAGGTATTGCCAACGACATTAATCCTTTGGTGAAAGTTGCTACAGCGTTAATTATTGGTATGGTTCTGGGGCGATTTGCTTTAACCATTATACCAATATGGAGTTGGCTTGCAATGGCTATGCTGTGCTTAGTGGTTATTTTTCTTAGTAGGAATAGACGAATATTTAACAGCTGCGCATTGCTTCTTGCTGTGGCTTCAATTGGTGGATGGCTGATGGCAAACACAGAAATGGAGATGCAGAAGTTTATTCCTACAAAGCTTTTGCGCTACAATGCGATATTGCTGACCGAACCTGTGCGACACGGGAAAGTTATACAAACCGAATTGGCTATTCAAACAACTGATGCGCCTATGAAAATTAAGGCTGCTATATTATGCGATACTGTTTCTGAAAACTATAAACGGTTACACGTAGGAGATGGTATCACTGCCTTCTCTGAGTTGGAAAAGCCCGTAAACTTCTGCGATACAGACTTTGACTATGCTCGTTGGCTACATTTGCACGGTATTAGTGCAGAAACTTTTATTTTCTATAGGAATTGGAAAAAGACTGCGGTAAATCTTTCGTTCCTTAGCATTGCAGACCGAACATTGATTGAACTAAAACGAGCAAAACAACAATGGTTACGAACTTATGCACGTGTAGGACTCGAAGAACAGACTGCTGCTGTTACTATTGCGATGACTTTGGGTAACAAGCAACTTATATCGAAAGACGTAAAAGATGATTATTCCGTCTCGGGGGCAAGTCATATCTTAGCTCTGTCGGGGTTGCATCTTGGTATTATCTATGTTATCTTTCTTTTCGGATTCAATCTTTGTAAAGGCATTCCCTACTTAAATGTTCTTGTGCGGTATCACATTAGCGATTTGTTGGTGCTACTGCTCATCTGGCTGTATGCGTTGTTGGTTGATTTCTCCCCATCGGTATTGCGGTCGGCAACAATGATAACTGTGTACAGTGTTGTTAGATTACTGAATAGAGACCGTTCTTCGCTCAACACATTGGCGCTTACGGCTATTATTCTATTGGTGCTACACCCACAGAACTTATGGGACGTAGGCTTCCAATTGTCGTTTATGGCTGTGCTTTCCATTATTCTCTTCGCACCCACACTTTATGGATTATTCTCGTACGAACAACTTCAGCACCATTGGCTGTTGCGTTGGGCGTGGACACTTATTACGGTTTCGGTAGCGGCACAATTGGGCACTGCACCATTGGTGGCTTACTACTTCGGACGATTTAGTTGCTACTTTCTATTTTCCAACTTCATTGTAATTCCTTGTGCCACCATTATTCTCTACACCACAGTTCTGTTGTTTGTATGCTTTTTTATGCCAGTTGTGCAACTATTTATAGGAAAAGCCTTGCAAACAATAGTTGGTGCTATGAACACTGCCCTACATAGCATAGCCCATTTGCCAGGTGCAAGCATAGAAGAGCTACACCCCAGCATATTGCAGCTGTTTTTTTGCTATGTTCTTCTGCTTTGTGCGTACTGCTTAACCACTTTTTTCAGCAAACAAGCTGACTTGCAATAAATTTACGTACCTTTGCAACCACTTATGCAAAGGTATTTCATACAATTCTCGTACGATGGCACTAATTATCACGGTTGGCAAATTCAACCTAACGGAATAACGGTGCAAGAAGTTTTAGAAAAAGCTTTATCTACATTATTACGCACAAAAATAAGTGTTATAGGTGCTGGACGAACCGACTCTGGAGTGCACGCACGCACAATGGTTGCTCATTTCGACTTTACAGAAAACAGCATAGATTGCAAGCAACTCTGTTATAAACTAAACCGCATATTGCCGCGCGATGTTGCTGTAACGGCTGCCTATCCAGTAAACAACGAATTGCATGCACGCTTTTCTGCCACATCGCGCACGTATCACTATTATATGCACCATGCCAGAAACCCATTCCAAAAAGCATACTCGTGCGAAATGCCTTACGCCTTAAACTACAACCAAATGAACGAGGCTGCAAGCTATCTTATTGGCGAACGCGACTTTAAATGCTTTTGTAAGGCTGGAGGCAACAATAAAACAACCATCTGCAACCTAACCGAAGCACAATGGGTGCGTTGCAATGCCGAACTTTCCATTTACGACAATACAGCCGAAACAGAGAGCTGGTGCTTTGTTATTACTGCCAACCGATTTCTTCGCAATATGGTTCGAGCAGTTGTAGGCACGCTGGTAGAAGTGGGACGTGGCAGACTATCGATTGACGATTTCTGCAAAATAGTAGACACAGGCACACGGAGCGATGCTGGCGAAAGTATGCCAGGCAACGCATTGTTTCTTTGGAATATAGAGTATCCATCTCTATAGCTATCACAGCCTATCTCTTAATAGTTAGAGCATGCACACACGCTGTGCAGTGCCAATGCTTACACTCTACATCTACGTAGAGTGTAAGCAGCAATTTTCTTACGCATCTTATTACAATTATATCCGCATACCACATCAACGATACAATGATGATATGGTTTTATTTACACGTAAGTAAAACTTTATTTACGTGTAAGTAAAACTCTACTTACATGTAAGTAAAACTTTACTTACGTGTAAATAATAACATAACTCGCCTATGAAAAAGTTGCGAAACTATATAAGAAACGAAAGAACACTATGAAAGAATTATCGCACATTCGCACTATCGCGCCTCGCCATACACACATTTAACAAGCTATATCCTAAAGCGTATTGTAAACTTGTTAGACTGTTAAACCCATAAACACAAAGCCATAAAGAGCCAATAAATGCCATATAAATAGTATCTAACGCAGAAACAAACAGCTCCCATTCCTATTTACACCTTATTATATATAGCATACAAGAACGAAATTTGTGTGTTTCATATTATTGTTGTACTTTTGCAGCGTAACAATTTAATTAAAACAAAAAAATGAAAGCATTTGTATTCCCAGGACAGGGCTCACAGTTCGTAGGTATGGGCAAAGACATCTACGACAACGAACAATTAGCAAAAGAACTTTTCGATAAAGCTGACGAGATTTTAGGCTTCAAAATAACCGATATAATGTTTGCAGGAACAGACGAACAACTGAAGCAAACCAACGTAACACAACCAGCAGTGTTTCTCCACAGTGTTATCTCAGCACTCTGTTTGGGTAGCAAGTTTAAGCCCGATATGGTAGCTGGCCACTCTCTTGGCGAATTTTCAGCATTAGTAGCAGCAGGTGCACTATCGTTCGAAGATGGTTTAAAACTTGTTGCCTTACGTGCAAACAGCATGCAGAAAGCTTGCGAACAAAATCCAGGAACAATGGCAGCCATTATAGGCGTAGCCGACGAAAAAGTGGTTGAAATTTGCAAACAAGTTACCGATGGTGGTAAAATGGTTGTTGCAGCCAACTTTAACTGCCCTGGTCAGTTAGTAATATCAGGTTCAAAAGAAGGTATCGACGAAGCTTGTGCCTTGCTAAAAGAGGCTGGTGCTAAACGCGCATTGCCTTTAAAAGTGGGTGGAGCCTTCCATTCGCCATTTATGCAACCAGCAAAAGACGAATTACAAGCCGGCATTGAAGCCACCAATATAACATCGCCAAAATGCCCAGTTTATCAGAATGTAGACGGAAAACCACACACCGATGCTGCCGAAATTAAGGCAAACCTTATAGCACAACTTACATCGAGTGTTCGTTGGACCGAAAGCGTACAAAATATGATAGCCGATGGAGCAACCGAATTTATAGAATGCGGTCCAGGCAAAGCACTTCAGGGTATGATTGGCAGAATAGACAAAAATGTAGATGCACACGGATTACTGCTACACAGAATGTAATCGATATTTGGTTGTAGCATTTGCTTCGCAACCTCAATAATACCTATGTAGGGACACAAGCCCCTGTATATCCATTTACACAACTCGCAAATAGTTGGTAAACCCAATAAAGCGAACATTAGGATTACAGGGCATTGTGTCTCTTTTTGTTTCACCAGATATAAGCTATAAGTAATGAAATTAGTAATTTACCAAGTGTTTACACGCACTTTTGGCAACAAAAATACCAACAACCAACCTAACGGAACAATTGCCGATAACGGAGTTGGAAAAATGAGCGACTTTAACAAAACAACGCTACAACAAATAAAAAGGCTCGGCGCAAACACTATTTGGTACACTGGCATTATACGCCACGCCACCTGCACCGACTATTCTGCATTTGGAATACCACGCCAAACTCCACGTGTTGTGAAAGGAAAAGCAGGCTCGCCCTACGCCATTACCGACTATTACGATGTAGATCCAGACATTGCAGACAACGTAACGAAACGTATGAACGAGTTTGAAGACTTGGTAAAACGAACCCATAACGAAGGCTTAAAAGTAATTATAGACTTTGTTCCTAACCATGTGGCACGCGAATACAAAAGCATTTGTAAACCAAATGGCGTGAAAGATTTGGGAGAAACCGACGATAAAAATAAACACTTCGATGCAAACAACAACTTCTATTATTGTCCGAACGAGCCATTAGACACTTCAGCCATACCACGCTCAATAAACAACGAAGCAACAAAACCCGACTACAAATCAGCAGAATACACAGAAACAGTGGCACGTTGCACCGGAAACGATAGGTTTGATGCACACCCACAAGCCAACGATTGGTACGAAACCATAAAACTAAACTACGGCATAGACTATTGCGATTGGGGCGGACGAAGCAACCATTTCAATCCAATACCAGACACATGGCACAAAATGACCGATATACTATTGTTCTGGGCAGCCAAAGGAATAGATGGTTTTCGTTGCGATATGGCAGAAATGGTACCACACGAGTTTTGGAAATATGCAACAGAAAAGGTAAAAGCACAATATCCTCACATTGTTTTTATTGGCGAAGTATACGACCCTAATCAATACAGAACATACATTGCAGCAGGTTTCGACTATTTGTACGACAAGGTGGGTATGTACGATTGCTTACGCGATGTAATGTGCGAACATCGCTCGGCAAACGATATTACACGCCAATGGCAAGCAACCGACGATATTAGCAAACACGTGTTATACTTTCTTGAAAATCACGACGAACAACGAATAGCGTCCAACTTCTTCTGTGGGAATATGCAAAAAGGCATTCCTGCCCTTATTGTTGCTGCCCTATTTCAGTGCAATCCTATAATGATTTATGCCGGACAAGAGTTTGGCGAAAAGGGAATGGACGGTGAAGGTTTCTCGGGAATAGACGGTCGGTCTACCATTTTCGACTATTGGAGCATTGATGCCATTCGTAAAGGTTTCTTTGAACGTAGCAAATTGTCGGCAGAACAAGTGCAATTAGAAAAAGAATATCGCAAAATATTAACGCTCTGCAATAGCGAAAAAGCTATCAGCAATGGAAAAACATTCGACCTTATGTATGCCAACGAAACAAACGATGCCTTTGATAGCAACAAACAGTTTGCTTTTTTGCGTAGTTCGAATAACACCACCCTACTTATTGTTGCTAACTTTAGCAAAACAGAAGCACATATTCGTGTAAACATACCTGCCCACGCATTTGATTATATGGAAATTAAAGAAGGTAAGAAGAATATGGTAGACTTACTTTCAGGCAATCATCAATCTGTGGTACTGCAGAAAGACAGTTCTATAGAAATAGTAGTTCCTGCACTCAATGGAAGAGTATATAAATTTTAGATTATGGAAGTAGACAACTATACATTCAATGTACACAACAAAGAGGAATTTCCACCTGCACACACAGCCGAACATTTGCTAAACCAACTTATGGTAAGAATGTTTGGAACAGAACGCAGCAGAAATGCACACATAGAACGAAAGAAAAGCAAAATGACTTTCGTGCTTCAACAAAAACCATCGCGAAAAGAAGAAAAAGCCATAACAGATGAAATGAATAGACTTATAGAAGAAGACCTTCCTGTAACATACGAACTTGTGGAACGCAACAATTTGCCAGAAAACGTAACACTAGAACGATTGCCCGAAGATGCTTCTGAAAAAATAAGACTAGTAAGAATTGGCAATTACGATGTGTGTCCGTGCATTGGTAAACACGTTCGTTCTACAAAACAAATAGGCAAATTCGATCTGTTAGGTACAAATTGGGACGAACACAGCAAGTCGTTTCGCATACGTTTTAAAGTAATACCATAATATTTCAAGTAAATAAACTCCTATGATAAGTAAAGACAGTATAGAATCAGCCTATTGTTTCTTACACCAGAAGTATCGTGTATACAAGTTTTCTAACAACGAAACACAACGCGACGACATAGAATTTGCCATTGCATCTTACGTAGAAGAGATGAACAAAGAACTTTATGCACAGCTTGCCAAAGGTAGAGAAGAATTTCTTTGTAACCATACAACTTTTGATGCTGATATGCAAGAGGCTATAAACGAATTAGAAACAAGATTATAAAAATGAACTTCGATAAAATACACGACGACGCAAGAAGAACAGAACTAATACGAATGATTGAACATTCGGTAGAACATTTATCGCTTGCCGAACTCGAAGCATTATACTACGACTTAGTATCAAAAGACTATATACGATAAGAACAACGTGAATAAAACAAACAAAGAAATACTCCGTCTTGCACTTCCATCAATAGTTAGCAACATCACAGTGCCTCTTTTAGGTTTGGCAGATTTAACCATTGTTGGACATATTGGAAACGAAAACTATATTGGAGCTATTGCCATAGGTTCAATGATATTCAATATTATGTATTGGATATTAGGGTTTCTGCGTATGGGAACAAGCGGAATGACATCGCAAGCATACGGCAGAAAAGTTTGGGAAGAAGCCATAAGAGTGCTATTTCGTGCCTTAACTATAGGCGTAGGTATGGGTGTTATCTTTATTATTTGCCAATCTGTTATAGAATGGATTATGATTTGCGCAATGAATACTCCCGGAAGTTCTTTACCATTAGTACATTCATATTTCCACATTGTTATTTGGGGAGCACCTGCTATGCTTGGTTTATATGGACTAAATGGGTGGTTTATTGGTATGCAAAACACAAAAATACCAATGTTAATTGCCATTGTGCAGAACCTTATTAATATATTCGCCTCACTTTTATTTGTGTTTGGTGTTGGGTGGAAAATAGAAGGTGTTGCATCGGGCACTCTAATTGCACAATGGAGTGGTTTTCTAATAGCTTTATTTTTTGTGCACCGTGGACTTAAAAATAAAACATTTTATACATCGCCTACTATTACACAGTTATCTTTCTCGCTTTTCAAATCTACACTTACTCACATAGAAGCTTGGCAGCGTTTCTTTTCTGTAAATCGTGATATCTTCTTGCGCACACTATGTTTAGTAGCTGTAAATTTATTCTTCACCAGTGCAGGTGGAAAACAAGGAGCACTAATACTCTCAGTTAATACATTGCTTATGACAATGTTTACGCTCTTTTCCTACTTTATGGACGGCTTCGCTTATGCTGGAGAAGCTTTGAGTGGAAAATTGTATGGTGCAAATAACAAGAGCGGATTTATGCAAATGGTATATAGTTTATTCAGGTTCGGCGGAATTATGGTGATTCTATTTACTGCAATTTATACACTTAGTGGGAAAAACTTTCTCCATCTTCTCACCGACAACAGTTCTGTTATCTGTGCATCTTTGCCTTATCTTGTTTGGACTTATTTTATTCCACTTACAGGAGTAGCTGGTTTTATTTATGATGGTATATTTATTGGAATGACAGAAACCAAAGGAATGCTCATTACTTCTGCTATAGCAATGGTTTGTTTCTTTGCTTTCTACTATATTGCCAAACCATTTTGGGAGAACAATGCATTATGGATAGCTTTCCTTTTATTTCTTTCTCTACGTGGAATTCTTCAATTCTTTTGGGCGAAGAAATTTGTTCTCAATCGTTTCAGTGCATCTAACAAAAAAATATGAAGTCTAAAAACATTAGCGCCTCCAAAATATAACTCTAATTTACTCATAAAATACTCTTTTCCTACAACATAGTGCACATTATTAAGATTCCTACGGTCTATAAGATATCGATTAAGGTATGAAATTTAATAAAAACTTCACGAATAATTTGATTCTACAAAAAAAAGATATACCTTTGCATTCGTTTTCAAAAAAATTAGGTTTGATCCGCTAGCTCAGCTGGTAGAGCACAACACTTTTAATGTTGGGGTCATGGGTTCGAGCCCCATGCGGATCACTTGAAAGAAATATTCAAACATCTTTAGTTTAGGGCATTTTCTTTTTTTCTGGCTTACGCCTATATTAGTTAAAAAAAAAGAGATTATTTTCTCAAATCTGACGTAAACTGCGTTACTTTTGAGTATCCTTTAATTTTAACAGAACATTATGGCAACACTTTCTCCAACAATTTTTAAAGCAAAGCAGCTTTCTAATGGAAAGCACAAAATACGCATTGCTGTAAGACATCGTCATGAAACATCTTATATTATCACACCTTATATTATAGACGATTTATCCCAATTCAGAAATGGTCAAGTAGTAAAGAGATTCGACGCTGATATTATAAATATGCAGCTTCGTAATCTTTTGAACAAGTATCAAAAGATTCTAAATGACACTAACGGACTTGCTATGTTATCTTCAAGGGAGTTAAAGAATAGACTCGTTAACTACTCTGAGAAAGACGGAAACATAACAATAGGTGTAATTTGTAAAGAGTACGTTAAAGAACTAAGAGAGGATAACAGAATCGGCTATGCCGAGCTTATAGAAAGGTGTGGTAAATACTTTACTGAATTTACGAAAGGAGACATAGCTACTAAGGATATTACACCTACAACGATTAGTAACTTTGAAAGATTCTTGAGAAATAAGAAAAAGATTAATCAGACTACCACAGGAATGTATCTCGTAAGATTACGTGTCTTAACAAATCTTGCAAGAAAAAGATATTTCGTTAAGCAAGATATACCTCCTTTCCAAGATTGTAAGATACCTCAATCTTTAGAACGCAATCTTGATTTGTCTGTTGAGCAATTTTGCAAACTAAAGGCATACATTCCTCAGAGCAAGATAGAATCTATAGCAAAAGACTTGTGGTTTCTGTCTTTTTATCTTGGCGGTATAAACCTAATAGATATATTATCGATAAAGTTCTCAAACGACAAAGAGATAGAATACATACGTACAAAAACAAAAAATACGAAACGTGGAGATAAACGTATAGGGATATCGATACCTGTCGAAGCTCTTAACATAATAAATAAGTACAAATCTGACGATAATAGTCTTAAATTTGGATATTCGTTCACTTACAGAAACTTTAATAGATACATTGCACGTACGTTACAGAAAATAGGCAAAACTATAGATATAAACAGACTTTGTTTCTACTCAGCAAGAAAATCATTCGTTCAATATGGATTTGAATTAGGAATTCCTCTTGAGGTGCTTGAATATACAATAGGACAATCTATGAAACAGAACAGACCCATATACAACTATATTCGAATAATGCGCAAACACGCTGACAAAGCTATACGCACTATTTTAGACAACTTAAAAGAAGAGGCAACCATTTAGGCTGCCTCTTTATATTCATTTAATAGTTATACCTTTCTTTGCCATTTCGCAAAGCCATTTTGATAGGTTTTTCGGCTTTGCTTTATTAATTACGACCTTTACGACTATTTCCTTACCCTATCTAATATCTTTCTCACCACATTTCGCACGCTTGGCACTCGCTTGTAAAGGTAGTATAATGCTATGGCGATGGCAAACAACACACTTGTTCCTACTATTAGCTGCCAAAAGTCGAAAGGTTTCGATACGGCTATTTGCTCCACGTGCTTCTGCTTCTGCTTGTGCTGCTCGGTGGCGTGTACTTTCGTTTTTACTACTTTATTTGCTGTGCTGTCTTTCTGCACTGATACACCTTTCTTTTCGTTCTTACGGCTTATCTTTGTTTCTTTGATACTCTTTAGTCCGTGATGTATTATGACGCTGCCATCGCCTTTGTATTCTACCATTGGCGAATTAGTATTGTGAGCAAGACAGCTTTCATTGTCGTAATAAGGCGTGTCGAATATATACTCTCTTACAAGCGTGGTGTATTCGTCTATGCGTGATGTGTCCACGAGTGAGTATTTCACGTCCGCCTGTTCCTTTACCGTTTGCGCACTATCGAATGTGCGCTTTACATTCTCCACCTGCACGGCTTTCTTTGTTTTACAGCTGCAAAGTGTAATTAGGGTGCATATCAGCACGCCCCATATTGCTCCTATTAGTCTATTCATATCTATACTTTTAAATTAAAACACTGCTTGCGTTGGCTACCGTCAGGCTTCTTATATCCTACGTGTACCCAACGTGTTTTGCTGTTCTTCTCTATAATTATTTGGTCGTACAGATAGCCACGCTTGCTAAAACTATATGCCATAAAACGCTCGAACACGTCCTGCTTTCCATTGGCTGGAACAATGTCGGCTGCATATCCTGCAACGTGCGCACTGTTCTTCACACCGCCCACAGCCTTGTTTAACTCTGGACTTCTGTACCCACTTGACACTATCAACGATGGTGTACCCAAATTGTACTGTTCGCAATACTTTGCCCATTCGGCACGTATCGCCTCCAACAGGGTTATAGTTTCCGTCAGATGCACCCTAACCACTGCTGGGGGTGTGTTATCTATTCCTTTCTCTTGTGCCACCTTTGAGGTGCACAGCTCTCCTATTGTAAAGTTTGCCATATTATATCATTAATATTAACATTACCACACCACCCATTACGCCTGCGAGTGCGTCCTTTAAGTCGAAGTTCTCTTTGCGCACGAAGTGGTCAATACATTCTTTTGTTACCATTACTATTGCAACGGCTACCAATGCAGCTAATGCTCCAACGTGTAAGCGCACAATGGCTGCCAATATCATACCCACAATTAAATGTAGATACTTGTCGCTGCCTATATCTGCCAACCGTTCAAATATTTTATATATTCTTTCTATCATATCTCTTTAAGTATAGGTATTCGACCGTGTTAAGCCGAATACCCCATTTACATTACAATACCTTATTCTCACCCTCGTAGAACTCTACAGATGGATAGCCTTTGGCAAGTATCTTCTGCTTTAACTCTTCGTTTACTATGCCAACTACATTCCTAAATATTAGCTTCGGTTTATGCTCGTCTTGCGATACATCGGGTAGTATCTTTTCAGCTACAAAATCAATATTCATTCCGTACGTGCCCTTTGTGTCATATCCTACATCAAATGTATCAACCATACTGCCACCAATTCCTGCAAGCATATACCAACCACCGTCTATACCTTGTCCGTTTGAATATGGGGATATTTTGATAGTAACCTTTTCTGCTTTGGTCTCTCTAAATATCATACTTGTCGCAATGCCATTAATTACATCATCTATATTTTTAGAGCCTATACTTGCCAGAAAGTCAGAATCAACTAAGACGTTGTTTTGTATTCCTGCGTTATGCTCTATTGTAATAGTCCTAAATGTTGATCCTGCAAAGAGACTATCTATATTTAAAAGGTCATTATTGATACTTATATACAAATCATAATTAGAGGCGTTGATACCACAGTACAAAGCATTTATACTTTTGTTCTTAACAGCTACCACTCTTGCATACTCCGAAGCTAATTGCATTTTCTCATTAAAGTCAGAATCTGTTTCATTTACTCCTCTCATATAATTTTCCTGAAAAGTTGTTGCCAAAGATTCTACATCGGTTACATTCTTTAAAAAGTAATCCAAAACTAAAGGATATGAAGGGTCTGCGCTTGTGTCTAACCCTGCCACCCACGCTGCTGCTTTCTTCTGTAGGTCGGTGTAGTGGTCGGTTTCTTTCTCCACTACTTTCTCTACAATCTTTTCTACTATACGAGGCTCGGGTAATTGCAATTGTAGTGCATCACCGTTATCCTCCACAAGCTCTATGTTGGTTGTGGTGGTTAGGTTCTCTTGTCTGATACCATCTTCGGTGTAGTCGGCATCGGGGTGATTTATAACTGCTGATACTATCAACCTACCTTTGGCAAGTCCGTGATTGTCGAAGAACATAATCAACCGTTCTCCGTCTCGCTTGCAATGGCTATATACGCCTGCTTTGCGCTCTGCTTTGTACACAGTGAAACCTCCCTCTGTCTTTGCCGTTAGCGTAAAATCAGCATCAGGAAAGTTCTCTGCTACGCCATTTCTAACTACTTTCACTTCGAGAGGGAAGTCGCTTTTGTAATTGATACGGATAATGCCATCTTGGTGTTCTCCGCTTTGTCCTAATAATATTTCCATTGTGTTTGTGTGTTAAAATGGCTGTGCCTATCCCTCTCGAACCAACAACAGCCTGAAATAAAACAATAAATAAATATACAAAATAAAATTATGAAAGTAAAAGTCCTAATATAGTGCCTACAATACCGCCTGATAGCCATAGTGCGATGCGTGTCCACTGCCAACGGGTGCCCACTTTAATGAGTAAACGAAACGCTTCTACCATAAAGCTGACAACGGCTACTACTACTAAAGAATATACACATACATTTACCGCTGATACGTCTGCTTTTGACGAACCTATCGTTATAAAGAACGATATTAGTAAGCCTACTAAGGCTAATAAGATGTTACTACTGCTTAAATTTTTCATTTTTATTTTCTTCTTTTTTTTATTATGAAACTATAAAATATCTGCTTTGTCGCTATCTGCCTTTCCGTTGGTACTCTTTAAATACTCGTTCAGGAAAGGTATTTTATCAATCACCTTTAGGGTTAATACGTAGTAGACGAAGCCTGCCACCTTCCACATCGTGGTATTCTCAATGAGCATCATACGCCAATTTCTGACGATATTTGTAGCGTAGAACCAAATAGCCACACCACAAAGAGCTTTTACAACACCCAATGTTTCTGCGCCAGCATGCAAGAAATAGCCTGTAAGAAATATAGATGCTGTCATTACAAAAAAGACAGCACAATGATAAAAGAACACCATTGATTTCTTCAAATCCCATCTTTCGCCATGCTTAAGACCTGCAACCACACCAAATATGTAATTCAGTGTGAATACTATCAACATAGCGTACATAAAGTCCCTAATAGGAAAGAATAGACTTAGCATACCACTGATGATAGAACAGATAACATATTTGAATTGTTCTAAATAATTCATACTTCCTCCTTTCTTGTTTGATGGTTATTGTATTCCCATTTTTCCTTGTTCTATCATACCAAATATGGCTAATACGCCTTTGTAGGCTGTTTGTCCGCCATCGTCGGGTAGGGTTTCCCACTGTCCGCCAGAGAAGTGCTCTGTGTTGTGGGTGTAGGTGGCTTGACGGTGCGGGTCGAGCACGTAAGATGGGGATTCGCCTTGTGTTATAAGTGCTACGTGGTCGGTGAATTGTAGCACTTTTGCTATTGTATTCGTCGTGTCGGCTTGATACGACACGGTGTGTAGATAGCCATCTATGACTACTTCGCAGGTTACTAATTCCTGCTTGCTTAAAATTTTTGTTTGAATGTTCATAAAGCGTATAATGTTTAAAGATTTCTTCCTCTACGGAGTTGGGTGGTTGATATGCGCCCATCTCTGAATATATATATGGTTATAATGCTCCACTCTTTTACTACACCCGTAGTGCCTCCATTGTCGCGTAGTGTTAATTGTGGTTGGCAGGCTGCGTATACGCCATTTACGGGGTTGTTGCTTGCTACTGCCATATCTCGTTGGAAGTATCTGCCGTTGTTGTTTTTCACCTGTTCCTGTGTCCAGTCGCCATCGGCTATGTACACGCTGTCTATTTGTGCTGCACTGTACATATATACCGATGTTCCGATGGGTTTTCTATCGGTGAAGAATGGGTCGAATATTCTGTGTTCGGCTGGATAGCTGGCTACTTGCATTCCGCCTATGTAGCACACTTCCAGCGAAGAGAAGTTTGCAATGCGCATATTCTCTGCCCTTGTTCCATCGGGCGATATTGTTAGGGTGTTTCGTCCTGCATTGTTGTAGAACTTTAGTGCTGCTTGTCCCTTTTCGTCTAAACCAAATGTTATGTTGCGTGCTACGGCTCCAAACACTTGCATCATTGCTCCTGTTAGGTCTATGTAGCCTGCGCCAAGATTGCGTGTGCGGAATTTTAAGCCATCAATGGCTCCTGTTTCGTCTACCGAGGCTACGATGTTTCCTTGTTGGTCTATATAGTTGAAATGTTTGGCACGGGCGTTTATGCTCATGTCGTTTCCATTAAGGTATATGCCAGCAGCCTGCATACTTTCAACCACATCGGGGTCTTTCCACGTGGTGGCTTTAGTGCCTTCTTCCAGTTGTATTTCTGATA
>ENA-OWNK01000219-OWNK01000219.1-metagenome-genome-assembly--contig:-NODE-219-length-27690-cov-6.582052_pt1 | contig 27690 bp, 35 predicted proteins | sample MGYA00245343_ERZ651121 | MGnify/ENA primary metagenome ERZ651121 (study PRJEB26857, sample SAMEA4031775) | metagenome | biome: human; feature: oral; material: saliva | place: Philippines | collected 2014... | reverse complement strand
AGGATACTGTAACTACATCATTCTCTTTCAGAGGAGTTTCTGATATGTCTAGAGTAAAGTTATTACCATTAGCTACTACTTGCTTAGATACTGTTCCATAGCTAATAGTTACTGTAGCATTAGGAGTAGCTACATAGCCTACTAATTGCTTAGTAGTAGTCTTAGAGTTGTTAACATATATCTTACCTGTAGTATTAGGTGGCGGTAATTGCTTACGATCTTCTAAGATCTTTAGTAAGGTTAAAGAACTCTCAAAGCTACAGACATATTCATCTAGGATAGCTTGCTTCGTATCTAGTGAATATTCTTTAACTAAGACACTAAGCATATACTCTGTAAATAGCTTCTGATCTCCTAACTCTGGTTCTTTAGTAATAGTTAAGATACTAGGATTATCTTGTAGAAACTTCTCTTTAGAGAACGTTACTTCACTGAAGTAACCTAAACTAGAAGTTAATCCTGGTAGCTTTCTATGAGTATAAGGCATCTCGTGAGTGTTATTAGATTGAGCAATAATTTGAGCCATTAGATCAGTATTTCTGTTACCCTTAGACTTACCTTGAACAATACCTTTAGAGAATATGATTTCTCCAGATAGTTTCTTCTTACTGGAGAACTTACTGACTTTAAACTTATCATACCAAGAGGAAGCACCATTAAGGTATTCCCACTTCCTCTCAGTAACTCTTTTCTTTTTAGAGAATAATCCCATCTAGTAGCCTAGGATAGATACAGTGTATCTTGAGGATTAGCTGACTCTCTCTGTAGTAATGAAGGTAAAGTCTCAGCTATTCTGTCTTTATAGATCTTATAAAGATTACCCATCTCATTAACGTTTAGAGGAGCTGGTAATGAAGCATCATCTAGCATACCTGAGGAGTATATTAGTGAAAATGCATTCATCTGATACTCTAGTAGCTTGATATACATATTGTCATCAAATCCCATTAGTTGTCTATCTAATACCCTAGCTTGGCTATTAGTTTGTCTGATCTCAGCTTGTGTCTTACAACACTTGATCTTTAACTCAGCTATCTGAGCCATTATCTGGAACTCTAGTTGTTTTAGTTGAAGTTTGATCTTAGCTAGTTCTATCTCCCATTGAGATTTGAGTTGTATTTCTAGCTGAGCTTTAGTAGTAGCGAATTGGACTGATTGAGCTATTACAGATACTATAGACTGAGCATACACATCAGCATACTCTTTACCTTGTAATCTACCACTATCATATTGAGTTCTAAGGTTCTCAGACATAACTTCTAAAAGTTTGTCTAATATCTTCTCTCCTCTCCATTCTAGTAGTTGTCTATTATCTCTAGTAATAGCTACAACAGATCCTTCAGTGAGATCTTTAACATCGAGGTTAAGCTTTAGCTTATCCTCGCTAGGTAGATTAAGATTATAATCGAATGCTCTAAGAGTGCTAGTAATGTCTGTGCAATCTAAGCATTTAGTAGGCATATCTTACTCTTCTGCTTCTAGTGGCTCAATAGTAAGAGCATATTTCTTAACAGCTCTAGTATTGAATACAGTGTTACCAGAGTTATCCTTATCAGTGATAATCTGATAGAAGACTACATCTTTTAGGTTATCTATTACACATTGTTCTACACCATTGATAGGCACATTGAATGGTAATACGTATGCCTTAGTTAAGAACTGGTTAGCTACTGATACATATACGCTCTTAAGAGCTGAAGCTTCTTTAGGATCTTGATTTACGATAGTAACTTTATACTTCTTTAGAGCCTCTTGCTTCATCTTTAGAGCCAAGTTCTTAACGATAGGCATAGATACCTTTGGAGCAGTTAATACTGCTCCTTGTACTTGTTCTGTCGTAGGTTCTGGACTATTAGCTTCTGCTTCTCTAGCAGCTTCTTTAGCTGCTGCTGCTTCTAGTTGTTCTTTGTTTGCTGCCATTGTGATGTTTCTCCTTTACCAGTTATTAGATGTTAGATGCTAACAATAGACCTTTAAGCAAACCTTCTTCTTTCAAGATGATACTAGCATAGAAGAAGTTGAAGCTTGCAAAGCCTACTGTGCCATAAGGGTTAGTTCTATCTGCTTGCTCTGGAGCTTGAGAGTTGAATGTTACACCATCTCTACCAGCTAAGCCTACAGTAGCTATACACTCTTTAGTTGGGAATAGAACTGGGAATACATCGAACTTATTGTTAGTATGAGCTAGCTTACCTACATAGTTATTAGGTACAGTAGCACCTTGTCCTCTGTAGATCAAAGCAGCTTCACTCTCGATAAATCTAACTTCTCCCATAGCACCTATCTCGCCTTCAGCGATACCTTTTTGAGTAGCATACTTCTCAACAGAGATGAAGCTAAACTCATTAACTTTACCATTGCTAGACTCTCTTGATAGGCTATCTAAGTCCCAAGCTACGTTAGATGGGATAATGCAGTAGTAAGCTTTATTAACTGGTTTAGTAGCTATCTTAACAGAAGCTTCTACCATCTCAGTTACTTTCTCTGCTCTGTTAGCTTTCAACTTAGCTACACATCTTCTAAAGAAGTCGTATGAAGCCATATAGTTGCTATCTAGTGAACCATCAGCTACAAGACCATTACCCATAGTAGCTAAGCTAGTAGCTGCGAATGGATAAACTACGTTTGTAGTAGCTAGCATATCTCTTTGAAGTAGATCTTCATAAGTTCTACCAGCTAACTCTCCTAGCTCTTGTTTAATATCTATACTCTTACGAGTGTCTGAGAATAGATCAATCTCATCTGTATATTCTTCCATATAGCCATATCTAGCCATTGTAGTTTCTAGAGCTACTATATGGTTCTCTACTAGGTTCTGTCTACCAGCACCTTCTGGTAGTCCTGCTGCTGTAAGACCTGCTGTAACATCAGCTATATCTCTACCAGTCAAGAAACCTTTAGCTAGGAAGTCTGGAGTACCTAGTTGTCTATCATAGATATTTTGCTTTCTGAAAGTCTTGAATGTCTTACCATTTCTTTGAGGTAGTGTGAACTTCTTAGAAGCGAATTGTCTATAAATCCTTTGATCGTTAGCTGCCATAATACCAACACGATCTGAAGCGTGAAGAGTAAGGTTAGCACCATAAGTTGAGTTAGTACCATTTTTGTACATGCTATTAGCTGCCATCTATTATCCTTTAATTTAGTGTTTCAAGATATTTAGCAAACTCTTCATCAGACATATTGAAGATATAGTCTTGGGCATTGTCTGGGTTACTTATAGCTGTTCTAGCTACGTTTCCTTGATTAGGAATACTTGCCTTAGCTCTATTAGCTTCTCTAGTAATATTGTCTTGATTAGCTTGCTGTTGTTGATTAGAAGCTAGTGATTGTTGCTCTTGGTTAAACTCTCTAGCTGCATAAGAGTAATACTCTAGGATAGGTCTGGTAAATCCATCTCTTAATGCTATGCTATTAGCTTTCTGCATTATAGGTTGATAGATACCATTCTTAATATCAGATTGTAAATCTTCTAATGCACTAGGAGTAGCTTTAATGAACTCCTTAGATTGCTCATCTAGGTTCTGAACAACTGCTAGAGTTTGTTGAAACTCTGGCTCTTTACCAATTCTAGCTACAACTTCATCCATTTCCTGCTTAGCATAATCTGGTCTATACTCAGTTGGAGTATAAGCCTTCTTATCCTCTTCAGGTGTCAGAGTATCATCTAGATCCATAACATCTATATTCTGAGACTTGATAAGACTCTTTAGAGCTTCCTTATTGCCTTTCATAATATCGATGAATAGATTAGTATCCTCTGGCTTAATACCATTGTTCTTAAGAGCTTCTATAGCTGGTAAGAACTCTTTAAATTGTTGGGTCTTCTTAGTATAGTCAATACCTTTGCTAGCTAGACTCTTTAGCTCATCTAGAGTTAAAGTGTAGTCTTGTTTAGCTGCTCGTATTGTGAATACATCAGAAGTTTCTGTTTTCTTATCTTCTGTAGAGTCCTCTGAAGGTTGCTCTACGTTATTGATCTCTGTATTTGGTTGAGTATCAGAGCCAGTTTGCTCTTCAGTTGAAGCTGACTCATTAGATGAATTATCTTGCTCGGTTTGTTGGTTGCTTTCTGGCTCTGACACTTGTTCATTATTAGGTGCTGACTCTTCTTCAGGAGAAACATCGTCAGCTTCAACTGCATTATTCTCATCGAGGATTGAGTCTAACTTAGAGTTAAACTCTTCATCTGACATATTGAACAATTCTTCTTCAGTATATGCCATCTTACTTCTCCTCTTCAGCTAATAGATCACTACCTGCCATATTCACTATAGTGTTAAAGTAATCTCTTAGGATATTAGCTCCTAAGATCTCTTCTAGTAATAGCGATCTATTGACACCAGGTTTAGACATCATCATAGCTGCACTATGGACTTTCTCTGTAAGAAACCCATCTAGAATAACCTTCTTAAAGTCTGGGTTCTTATAGAGCCTATCTAGAGCTTGATATAGCTCAACGTAGTAAGAGTTGCTAGTAGTTAGCATCTCTTCTTTCTCTAGTTTGTCAAATAACTCTTCGTTCATCTATTTCTCCTTATATGATTGAGTTCGGCTTAAGTATATCATAAGTTTTAGAGATATTGTCCCTTAGTGCCTTGTAGAAGCTTTAACATCTCTTTACTAAGTTCAAAGTTTCTAGCTTTCTCGTTCTCTGTAGCTTGGATCTTATTCTTAGTCTGATCATATTGTTGGACATAGTCTAGATCCTGCTTATCAGTCCTGCTAGCTATATTAGCAGCTTTAGCTTTCTCACTCTCTGTCTTAGCTTCTTTTAGAGCCATATCAGCTTGGTTCTCAACTGCTTTGCTTCTAGTTAATGCTGCTTCAGCTGCTAGGTTCTCAGCTTGTAGTTGCATTAGTTGTTGTTGTAATGGATCTGGTTGAGGTTCTGGTTGCTCATAAGTAGCTATGGCTTTAGCTAAATCAGGTAATCTATATAGGCTAGCCATCTTAACTAATAACTGCTTAGTTAGATCAAATGGTAAGCTTTGAGCTGTAGTCTGTAGTATGAATGCCAATTCCTGAGCCTTAGCTTGATTGTCATCGCTTGTAGAGATATTTAGGTCTATATCTATGTTAGCACCTAGATCGTCTCTCTTAAGCCACAGAAACTCCTCATTTGTAATCCTAATCTGTGTCTCTTCATCTAGGAACTCAGCACTATATGCTAGCCATTTTCTCAATAGAGGTTTAACTAGGTTCTCAGCTATGTTTCTAACTATGTTTAGTCTTCTAGTAGAAGCACTGGTAAGCACTCCTTGAACACCTGTAGCTGTTCCACCTAGTGAGCTAGAAGTCATACCTTGATTGAAACTCTTAACACCAGTTATACTCTCAGCTTCATTAGATAGCATCTGAACCATATTAAAGATACTACCTGGTAGCTCATTGAAGTGTCCATCATAGAAGTCATTAGGAGTACCATTAAACTCAAAGTTTTCTCCCTTTAGAAACTTCTCTAGGTTTCTCCTATCTAAAGCTCCTTTTCTAATACCTTTCTGAGCATTGTTACTAAGAGCCATATTATCTATGAAGCCTCTGTAGATAGCTGTCTTAACTTTCTGGATATCTCCTAGTAGCTCAGCATTGCTCTCTCCATACATTCTAAAAGGTACTGGCATAAATGGCACTACTAAGAATGGTAGAGCCTTATCTGGGAAAGGATTTTCTTCAAACCTAATGCAGACATCATCTACCCAAGTACATACTATAGGTTCAGTGATACCATCTCCGTTGATATCGTAAAAACCCCAGTATTCGTGAACTAAGAACTTCTTTCTAGACTTATCGTTAAACTCAAAGGTATTGTCTGATTTACTATAACTACCATAGTTTCCTATGTTGCTACTCTTATTCTCTAGTAGTTCTAGGTTATCATACATATTAGCTTTCTTAAGGCTATTTAGATCACTCTCAAATCTATATACTATAAATTGACATTTATCCATATCATCTAAACAAGTAGGATCTATGAAGATATCTTCATTTCTACAAACTTGTGCCGTAGGATGATTTTTAACAGCCTTCCTTTGAGTTTCTATTCTAGGTATATCTATGGTCTCTGGAACACCTTTTAACGCTTCTTGAAGCTGTGAGGCTCTCTCTTGATCCCCATTAGCTATTAGCTCTTGCATAATAGACATAGCTTGTGTATATTGAGGGTTAGGCTTCTTATCTATAACTCTAACCTTTACGTCTTTAGCTTCATATTCCCAACCTAATCTAATAACACAAGTACCCTCTACATCTAGAACTCTTAGAGCTTTAGCCATAAAGTTATACCTATTGAATTGTCGGCAGAATTGTGTATTTAGAAGTATCTCTATTCTAGGAGCTATCTCAGCATCTTCGTAGGTTACAGGGTTAGCTTTAACTATATCTGGAGTAGATACAAAGGGATCTAGAAGCTCAGCTTGTTGCCACTCTGATTGCTTCTTAATATCCCTAGAGATCATCTTAGACCTACCATCTACTTCATTACCATATAGCTCTCCATTGTAGGTATTTCTCCACTCTCTGATCTTCTCCATAATTTGAGACTTAGAGTTCTCAGCAGAGTTAAAGTCTTTCTTAAAATCACTAAGAGCTTGCTTCTTAGTCAGTTCATCTAGCATATTCTTCCTTTCTTAATATTGTAGGCTTCATCTAGTCTATCCTTGCTGTAATCTGATGTAATCTCTAACCTATTTTCAGAGTCTTGTTTAAGTAGGCTTAGAAGCTTCTCTAGCATAATTTTACTATTGAATACTCCTTCATAGGTAGCATCACAACCTACTAGAATACATCCTTCTGTATGTTTAGGATAGTTACCACTATGTATAAGGATATATCTATCTTTAGGTACATCATTATTCCATACTAATGGCAGAAATCTACCAAACCTAGGAGAATTATGCCAATCTATCTTATACATACCTTCTGGTATTCTACGATCTAATCCCCTAGATGTTGTATCTCCTCCAGCAGGCTCTAAGGTGTATCCTTTAAGGATTACCTCTGAACCTTTCTGTAAGCTAAATACTCCTAATGTTCCATCCTCTATATTCATAAACCTAGTAATCGTCATCTTCATCAGTAACCCTTTGAACTGTTATTTCCACCAAAGCGAGTTACTACTATATCCCTAACGAATACTAATATCTCGCTACCAAACCAAGCTCCTACACCACAGAAAGCGTAACTAAATCTCTCGTCTTGGAAGAAGTGATAGGACATCTCATATACTATATATGCACTAAACACTCCATCCAAGATCCTCTTAAATAGTGCTTTACATCCTGTGTTATTATGATTGATAAATGATGTTACACTACCACATACACCTATCAAAACTACATAGAACAGATAATGTACTTCCATACTTATGCCTTAAATAGTGTTAATACCCTCGCAGGACTAAGTATGGCATTGATTATTCCCTGAGTAATTGACCAAAGAGTCATTGCTACTTCCCTGTTTGCAATATTCGCATTAAAAGCCCCATAGGACCAATAAGCTATCCCTAGTATAGCTATCGCCACACAACTCAATATACTCACTTTCTTAAACGTAAATCTCTTCTTATTTGCTTGCATTCTTATCTCCTTCCTTACTACACTTATACAGAAGATCCTCAACTGTAGAAAAATACTCCATTAACTCCTTAAAAGACTCAGCAGTATCTACATACTCTGGCTTCTCTGGCATAGTATCTATGCACTTAACAGGTGTATAAACTTTTTGGTATTCAACTTTAGTGAGGTAAGCTTGTGTAGGTTTCCCCACACAGCCAAGTAGAAAGAGGCTACTTATCAATAGGCTTAGCAGCTTCACGGATAATAGCCTTATATGTTTCTAGCTCTGTATCAGCTTTCTTAATGTTCTTGTACTTCTTTGCAACTTTAGCTTTAGTAGTCTCAATCTTCTCAGGAGATACTTTAGAAGCCTCTATGGCTTTATTCTGATCTTTGAGAGTATCTTGACATACTTGCAACTCCATTTCTCTGTTAGCTTTCTCAAGCTGTAGTGTTTGTATAGCTTGTTGAGCTTCCTTGTTCATTTCCTCTAGCTGTCCTATACTATTACTCATACATATATAAACAATAGTGCTAATGACAACTAAGGTAACTAATAGCAATCCTAAAAACTTACTATCAGTGAATGATGATAATACTAGGCTAAGTAAATTCATTACTATCCTTTAGAATGGTATTTAACTATGTGATATAGTCGAACGCTAGTATACAATAAGAATACATCTAATTTAGATACTGATAGTTCAACTAACATATCTTTGAATATCCTATCCACTTCTAAGAAGCTTCTAAGACTCTTAACAGCTAGGTCTGTAAGGTAGTCGTGAACTAATGCTGCACTTAGGTATTCTGCTTTGTTAGGTGGATAGATACTCCAGAATATCCTAGGAACACTAGCACCATCTGTAATGTATCCTTTGGGGATAAGAATATCCCCATATCTGTAATCTTCTACTAGCTCAAATTGATATTTACCCATAGGCTTTAGAGTAGGTCTGTCAATCAAAACTTTCTCCTAGTTCTAACTACATCAGTAAACTCATCGTCATCAATGTACCAGAAAGGTTTTTCTCCATTGTCATAGTACATCTTCCCAAAGTCATCAGGGTGTGTAGCTAAGTGAGCTACAACCCTATAGATATTGAACATATTAGATTTATCCCATTGATCACACTTTCTAGCCCTGAGAAAGATAACTAATGGACAACATAGTAATCCTAATACAAAGGCTAATAGAGCCACGATAAGATAGCTCATAGCTCAAATCTCCTTTAGAATAGGTAATTCATCAAGAATTTCTTTAAAGCTCTCAGGAAGCTTTCTATGACCCTCTGTGATATCTTTTAGGATAGCATACCCTTTTGACCATACTTCTGATCGCCATTTACCAAAAGCTTCTCCCTCAACCTTAAATGGATTGTCATACCCAGCATAGGAGCAAGCTGAAAGTACGTTGTCGTAGCCTTTCTCTTTAGCTTTATTATCTAAGAGTTGTTGTACTTTTTCTTTAAATAATGCTGTAAGCTCATTTAGATCCTTACCTACTATTTCATAGGCTATTACGTAAGTATCCCCTCTTACTTCACTCTTATCTACTATCTTTTTGAATTCATCTAGATTTGTAGGATACTCTTCTTGGATTACTCTTAAATACCCAAACTCCTTTAGCTCTTCATCTTTTAGAAACTTTGTATAATATGTTCCTTTATCATTAGCTACATAATAGACATCTGATATAAGTTTCTTTTCTATGCTATATAACTGCATTAACTTTCTCCTTTATAAAATTCTTTTAGAATACAAAATTTATGTTAATGGTATTCTGGTTATTAAGAGTAGAGATATTAGACACTCCTTAGAATACTACTATATCCCACTCTAAAACTCATGATGCTCTCCACATACGTATTGCGCCAGAAGAAACTACAAAATAAATAAATACTTCAGTGTTTTTTAGATCAGTAGGAACTTTTTTCCATTTGTAGCCAGAGTCCCAATAACCTAATTGACTAGTATCACGAATAATAAGTATTCCAGTTTTACCTATTGAATCAGCTAAGTTAAAAGGAAGAAGCATGCCTGTTGGAGCTTCCTCAGTTATCTCATAGTTGATATAATTATTGAAGTCATTATAAAAATTCTGTCTAGAACCTTGCCCAAAAGATCTAGGATATTTTTTAACTAGTTTTTGTACCAATTCATAAAACTCTTTAACTGATTGTGTAAATAGAACTTTCCTACTACTATACTCATCACTTCGCAGCATTGCAAATGAATACTGATAATCATATACTATATCATCAATTTTTTTAGGTGCTGTAAACCCGTCTGAGCTAACACTAATAGCTAAGCTGTTGATTGAATACCCTTCAGGAGTTTTTAAAATGTATGCACCTGATTTTTTATTGCTATCTGTATCGGGATCTGCTCTAAGTATATTTTTAACTATTGGAGAAGAACTTTTAATATAAGTACTTTCTGCATCAGTTTTCTTTAGAAAAGTATCCTCAGCCTCTGTCTTTTTTAAATATGAAGCTGTTGCTTTACTAATATTCCCTTGTGTATAAAAATTAAGCCTTCCGATAAAGTTTTGTAAGTCCATAAACTTTATAGGCTCATTTTCTGACTTTCGGATAAGAAGCTGATATGGACTTTTTGTGTCTCTTTCTATATCCCCTACCATACTAATAGTAGAACCAGTATCACTTAACTTTATATTGTTTACAGCTATATTTTTATCAGTTCCTCTTCTTACAAGGGTATCAGATATATTATCTACATTAGCTTCACTTTTTGCTAGATACTTACCATCACTCGCACTTTGTACCCCTTGTAATAAACTATCAATCTTACTACTAGAATAAGTTTGAGTTGTATTACTTGTAGCATCATTAAGAACATTAGTACTAATTGATGCTGGTAGAACACTATCTGGTAATTTACCATCAGCATTTAGGAAAGCTATATACTTCTTTAAGGAACTATCATTTTTAGCAGCAGAGCTTATGATATGCTCTGTAAGTAGTGTTAAAAATACGCTACCTTTCTCTGGCTGTGTAGGATCAATAGCTTCTTTTAGCAAAGTAACAAGGGCATCTTTACTCATAGAAGCTCCACCTACTTTAGCATCAACATACGTTTTAATAAGCTTTACAAGCTCATCCTTAAGAGCTACTTGATCTATAGTCTTACCAGCTAGCTCAGCTTTTTGAAGCTCTTTATACTTCTCAAACAGCTTCTTTATAGTATTATCTAGCTCTGCGTTACCACTAGGTATAACCCATTTAGAGAATAACTCTGTAAGATTAACTTCTGTGATACCTTTAGGAGATTTCAGATAGAAATATTCTGTAGCTACTTTAGGATCAGTTAAAGTATCTCCTGCTAATAATCTAGCCCAGATGATCACACCATTAGCTAAATCCATAAAGATAGCTCTATGATCATTCTTACTATCTTTCTTGGTTCTAGCTCTCAAATCAGTTAGTATCTTATTAGTCTGTGTAGTCCTATAAGCATCTAACTCACTCTTCTTACTATCCCATATAGCTTTAGTAATCTCCCCTTCAGGGAGAATTACTTGCTTATCTTTAGCTGTATATACTTGATATTTGATCATATCTCTGCTCCATTTCCTTCTCCCTCACTACCTGGTGTTGGTGTAGGTGTAGGAGTACTACCACCTTTGCTAGTAACATTGGCTACTATATCAGCTTTGATATCTCCATTAATCGTAGCTGTAGTGTTCTTAGTTTCAGTGATAGTATTAGTTGCTGTAGCTTTCACATCCTTAGTAACGTTTGTAGTCTCAGTATTAGTTGTAGTTATAGTATTAACTATCTGATGTCCTATGTAAGTCTCTTTGATATGAAGCATCTCATTCTTGATAGTTTCTATCTCTTTGTCCTTCTCAGTCTTAAGAGACAATAATTTGGCATCGAAGCTATCTCCTAGCTCATTGATCTTATTATTGATCTCTACTTTGAAGTCTGCTATATCTACTCTCATCTTCATTAGAGCATTCTCTAAAGGCAATAGAGCATGGGCTATCTGTGCTAGCATATCATTAGCTTTATCTTCGATAGTTTTATTAGCTTGAGCTATGCTATTCTCTAACTCTGACTTAAATTGAACTAATCTAGTAGGTAAGTCTTTATAAACCTCAATAGCTTTAGTAACATCTGCCATATTGGCTACAATGACTTTTAGATCATCTTTCATACCTAGCAACGACTTGTAAGTCTCTAGGTTAGCTGTAAAGACTTCTAGTATCTTTATACCCCTAGCAACTATCTCAATAGCTAATAGATGCTTATACACAATATCTATGTTAGATATGTCTGCATATACACCTTTAATTTGATCTAGATTGTTATAGAGTGTCTTGAATACTTCCTCATCTTCACTACAATTAACAAAAGACTCCCTAAAGGCATAGATAACATCTAATACCTCTTTCTTGTTCTTGATCTCAGTTAGTAGTGGTATTTGATCTAGGGTATCCTTTAGTACCTGTAGATTATCCTTAAGAGTTACCATAGTATCTTTCATAGTAGCTACAGTATCTATGTTATCAGTAGATTTAGATACATCTTCAATAGTAGCTATCTTAGTTAGCACATTGTTAATGCTAGTCATAGCTCCTGCTACTGTATCTACGTTATTGATACTATTATTAACTCTTACTATCTCATTTAAGTGATTAGTGAATTGTTTGAGTTCTTCAGGGATCTCATACTTCACAACTTTTACTTCAGGCTCTGATGATCCTGATCCTACTCCCATAGGAGACATTGCTGCTCCACTAGGGCTACTTGGTAAACCTATAGCTGGCATTATTAGTAAAATCCTTTCTTAGTTTCTAGTGTAGATAGCATATCTTGATCTAATGCCCAAGAATGCTGTTTGGCTTCTTCTAGTTCTCTAACATAGTTATTAACTATAGGTCCTTCTAGTTGCTTGAACCCATCTATGCTTCTGACAACCTTTAAAGCAACTAAAGCATATAGTAATCTAAGCAGTTGGTTTGGTAAAGGAAACTCTGTAGATCCTACATTATCTGTTGTGGAGACTAATTCAGGAGCTATTTTCCTATACTTAACATATAGAATATCTCCCTCTTTATTGTTTGGTAAGTATATGGTCTTAGGATCGATTAGAAAAGCATTCTTAGCATTTAAGACATACTCTCTCTGCTTACTATCCGTAACATCTAGTATCTCTAAGACTTCTTCACTTTGGACTGATCTTATCATACTATCTCCTTAAACCATAATCAGCAACTATTGTATCTAAAACTTCGTTAGGCTTATCCTTAGCTTTCTCAGCTTCTCTGATACTCTTAGTAGTAGCTAGTATCACATTGCTATCCTTAGCTAATCTCTTAGTAGCTACACCATTCACATTGTAAGTAAAGTTATCATCCATATTCAGCTCTAAGCTAAATACTCTGCTATCACTAGGTACTGCTATGATAGCTTGATCTGTACCTAAGTTAAACTCTGCATATATCTCATTCAATGCCTGATTAACTACAGGTATCAGTCCTTCACTGCTCATAGGCTTACCAGCATAAGCTGATATATTAACCATTAGATGATCTTGTATATCACTCAACACTTTGTCTATCTGCATTCATATCCTTTCAAAAGATTGTATTTGATCCATATTTGCTAAGAGTATCATAATCCTCATAGAATAGTTGCTCATCAGCATCTAATGATCTAGCTGCTTCACTAGGGGCATATATGTCCATCATCTGTAGCATAGAGATAGTATCTAATACATCATCGTGTCTACTCTTAAAACCCATTTTAGAAGCCTTAGAAGCCTCGTCAATGAATTCTTTACCCCAAGCCATATCCTTCATCCTATTAGCTACCCAAACGTTCCCTTGCTTGAAATTAGGCACAAATAACAAGAACCTAGAGAACTTATCTCCTACAGGTCTAATACCTTCTCTACCACCATTATTTGAGCTAGCTAGATTAAAGTAAATGTTCTTCTTAACCATCTCATCTCTAATCCAGCTAATGAACCCTGCTTGCTGTCCTGTAGCTTCTATACCTACACTCAGAGGACTATACTTCTGGCATAGCCTAAATAGCTCTTTAATGAACTTACTAACCTCTACCTTATCACAGAAACCATCTACTGCCATATACTGCTTTTGACTATTAACAGCCCATACTGTGATCACACTGTAATCGCTACTATCCTTTACAGTAGTAGCTAAGTCAGTAGTGATATAGAAGTTATAGCTAAACTTATTCTTAAACACTTCCTTCTCGTCAAACCACTTAGTATCATCATCATTTAGTAGCTTATCCTCGTCAGAAGTAACCCTTAGCATAAGCTCTTGATTAAAGTTCTCTGGTCTCTTCATAGCTTCAGCTTCTTGATACTCTCTCAATACATACTCATAAGGAAATCTATCTTCCCAGCTACCCTTAAACTCCTCTTTAGTGCAAGGGAACTTCTCACATACAGGTATAGCTGTAACCTTCCAGCTACCACTTTCAATAGCTTTATACAATGGATCTTTAGCGTTAAATGGAGTTCCTACCCATACTATCTTCTGATTAGTAGGATGTAGAGCTTTAGATACAGCCTTATAAACTATATCCTCAATGTTCTTGATAGTAGTCTCACTCCTAGCATCTTCATCACTCATAATGTCATCTAAGAAGGCTACATTAGGTCTCTGACCCAACTCTCTAGTACCCCTCACTCCAGTACCTACACCATATCCTCTAACTACTAACCTATCTCCAGCTACATTCTGGAACTCTAGCCTTATATCAGTGAACTTTCTACCACCAGCATTATCATCCCAGTTCTCTTCTCCCACACTACCACCATTCTCTACACCTAATCTAAGGCTCTTGTTAGGTATCAGTTTCTGTAAGAAAGGACTATTGTCATACTTGAACTGGATATTCTTTCTAAGGGTCTTTACACCATTAACTATGCTATCAGATACATACATAATAAACGATACTTTACCAAAACCTGGTATCTTACCGAATGCAGCAGCATAGAGGATAATATACTCAATAAGACTACTCTTAGCGGCACCACGATGACATACAAGTATATCTCTAGGTGTCTTATTCAGAATAGTATCTAGCATCCTAAGATGAACTAGAGGAGTAGTATTCTCCTCCATACCATTATTTACCTCTTTAATAAAGTTTACGATAGTTAAAGCTTCTTTACTAGGTACATAGTCCTTGAAGCTATAATCTACCTCATTCAGATACTGATCCATAGACTTTGCCATCATCATTTCCCCATCTTATTTGTTTTAGAGTAACTATATCATCTTTCGCTCCCTTTGGTATTACCAAGAAAGGATTAACATCATATATTCCTCTATTGCCTTTGATTATACAACCTTTCTTCATAAAGCCTATTATCCTATTAGCTATTGTTTCTGATACGTTATACGTCTTAGCTATCTCTTTATATGTAATATTAAGCTTGAAGTCCTGCTTAACAACATTAGTTAATAGGTCCATAACTATGTACCACTGCTCTATGCTCTTGCATAGCAGAGCAGTCTCTATTAGCTCCTGCATATATACTAGGTTATAACCTTTAGCCTTCATATTCTTCTTACGAAGTATAAACTCATCTTGAGCAATCATCTCATTAGTTTCAGCATCGAACCTCGATACTAACGTGTGTTTCTCTACTTGTACTGACATTTGTTTCTCCTTTTCTTTACAAGTTATATTAGTCTTATCTTGCAATTATATCATATTAGTCTCCAAATGCAAATATAACCTCTCTTATTGGTCTCCACATGCAAATAGCAAACTACCTCTAACTTAGCTATCTCTACGCATTTAGAGCATATTTTGCAGTTCTTGTTCTATATATAGTAATAAGAAATGATAGATGAGAATTAGAAGCTAATGGGAGATATGCAGAGATGCTTCGCATCTCAGCAGGGGAAAGTAACAGATAGCCTCATAGAAGCTAATACAGCCTCACAGAGCAACGATCTCAATCCCAGAAGCTAATTATACCTTTTCTCCCTAATCGTTCTCAGAAAGGCTCTAAATGATTCTTACAGCCATTGTTTATCTGACACTTGAACTAGGGAGATATGTTTGCAGACACAGATGAACCTCACTGAAACTAATGGTAACTAATGGAAGCTAAGGGATATCATATCTCCTAACGTTACTCCCTAGTTTCAGTGTCTGTTACTAGGTCTCCCTCAGTGTCAGATAAACTATCAGTAGACGTATCATCAACCTTTTCTTCAACTATATCAGCATCTACGATCTTAGCATTTGCTATCTGCTTAATATCTCCACCATTCATAATTAAAGCTCTCTGTTGCTCAACTAATTGTGCCATAGCTCTCTCATAGGTGCTAACGATACTATCCCTAGTATCAGTCCCATTACCCACCTTAACGTTAATATCTATCCCTTCAGGTGGCTTAAGATGAACTAATAACCTATCAGCAGCACTGATCCTATCCTTGCTTAACTTAGCTGTTCTCATTTCTTCAGCTAAGGTCTCAACAGCAGCATATCTATACCCTTGATACATCAGATACAGAGGTATCTCACTCTGTGCCAATATCTTAGAAACTAGAGGTGTCTTTCTATATCTCTGAGCAGCATAATCGATATTCTTATACTCCTTACTACCCACAGGACAATCTCTATTATTCTTCACGAAATCCCTATGAGCAAATGCTGCCTGATAAGCATCCTTAATCCTACCCCTATAAGCCTCCAAATAGCTACAGAACCTAATGGCATTAATGTAATCCTCTAGTGTAACCTTATAGCTACTATCCAAATCATCTAAGACATTCTTGTAAGTGATCACAGTATCTACAAACTTAGCACCATCATAGATAGGATCATCTATGCTCTCATTAACTAGCTTAACAACTTCATCAGTAACAGTTAATTTTCTCTTCTGTCTCTTACCCTTGCTATTAGTCCTAAACCACTCAGCAACAGTATCAGCATCTACGTGTGCTATATTGCCAACCTTATTCAAGCAATCTCCCAATCTAGGTCTTACCTTATCTTCCATAAGCTCTCCTTAAGATATCAAATTACCTTACATTATACACAAATCCTAAACCTTACTCTAAACCTTACTTCTATCTGTTACTGAGGGCAGACACAGATAGCAGACACTTGAACTAAGGAGAAACATCAATCCATAGTTACTCCATAGTTACTCTACAGCTGAACCATAGTTTCTCTGCCATTGAAACTAACAGTAACTATGCTTTCAACTATATCTCCAGCTATATCTTCAGCTATGACCTAAGCTTTACCCTTTAGTTCACATATCAGTCAGCAGTAACAGATAGAAGTAACAGAGCAAAGAAACAGAGAACCTAACAGAGGGCTTGGCTGAAGCCAAGAGCCTACAGGGCAGACACTTCATCAGAAACAGAGGACAACACAGACGGCAGTATCAGAGGGGAAATCATAGCCAAAAACGATTTAGGGATTTACCTAATATTTTTTCTGGGGTAGTACTTACTAGACCAGTGAAAATGATTTAGCCATTTTCTGAAAATTATTTCGATGGTAGTACTTACTAGACCAATCATCATTTCTCAGCATACCCCCCGGTATGTCTGAGGAACATTCTGTAAAAGAATGCTTTAGAGTGGGGAAAGTGAAATACTTTATATAAGAAAGGAGCCTACTATGGAATGGCTTATTGGGATTATAGTATTCTTAATCCTTGCAAAGCAAGGTTTGAGAAGACAGAATAAAGAGGTTAGAGTCAAAGAGGCTCTAGGAACAATCGCAGCTAATTCAGTATTGGAAGTTGCTGATTTGCTGGAGATCGAGGTAATCGATACTTCAGCTAAAGGTAAGAGAGCATAAGCTCTCTTATCCTATTTCTTTTTCTTTTTCTCTCTCTCTCTACTCTTATTAATGACCTATAGGCTTACACTGACAGATAGACCAATGAGGAAAGTGAAATTAAATCTTATCTCAAAGGAGTCAGAAATGGCACAAATCAGCATCTTAGAAATGAACGGAGAAAAGATCGAGAGATCTTTAAACTTCATACCAGCAAATCGTGGTTACTACAATGTAGTAACTAAAGGTCAGAAACTTATTCGCTGCAAAACAGCAGAGGAGACCTTAGAGGAAGTGAAAAAGTTGGCAGCAACAGGGGTAGAACACGTCTACGTCAAGATACCTAGCGGTATCAAATCTGTTGAACTAGACAACTTAAGGATAGCGTAAGCTATCCTTTTTCTTTTTCTAAACTTAACTTTTTCTTGACACATTCCAAACTCTGATAGACAGACAGACAACCAGACAGACCTTACTCTGTTTCTTACTCTGTGTTGTCATCAGTAACTTCACTCAGTTACTGACATCAGTTTCTTGCGTAGCAATCTACGCAGTAGCTGGTTCTGTCTCTGTTGTCTGTTACTGCCATCAGTAATAGACCAACCTTACGTACATCAGTGGAGGTAATATGACTGACTTACGTTTAGAAATAGAGGTTCACTATGAGCTTTTACTTTCAGAGATACATAAACGTGTATCTCAGTGGCTACAAGACTATAAGTCTGGCTTGTGGGGTAAAACCTATGAGTCTAAAGACTTACGCCTAAGTAAAGTTGAAGCATACTTAGATGATATCCCTTTGTGGGTATTAGTTAGTGTAGCTTCTAACCAACAAGAAACATTGCAGACTTGTTCTGCACGTTTAGGCAGTTTCTTAGAGGATGAAACTATCCTAGCCATCAAGACTGGTGCTGAGATACTCAGTATCTGCGATGGCTTAGGATATATCATCGAGAGACCTGTCTATGGAGAGGGTAACACCTTTATGGTTACCTGCAAACTAGACAGGCTCTCAGAGGTTCTATCACTTCAGGCATTAGAGTTCTACCCTATGCCTGAGCTAGCTATACCTGATTGTCCTAAGAGTAACTCAGCTGTACTCTTGGGACACAAAGAGAACAGACATGAGAATACTCTTAACATGTCTGTGTTAGCTATCCTTAGTTCAGTTGGCTATAGACTTACAACTATAGCTACTATGACTGAGGAGAAGCCTGAAGGTGTCAGAGACACTGACTGGCAGAACTATCTTGAGCAATGTGAGATAGTTAAAGCTGAGCTAGCTGATAAGCCTTTCTACTTTAAGTGGGCTTACGACAAACGTGGTAGAGTATATAGCAAAGGGTATCACATTCAGATCCAAGCCTCAGAATATCACAAAGCTTGCTTACAGTTTAGTAAGTCAGTTACCTTAACTGACAGAGGTTGGTATTGGCTAAAGGTAGATATAGCCAATGCCTTTGGATTAGATAAGCTAACGTGGGACGAGAGAGTAAACTATGTCGATGAGTATATCAGTGATATGCGAGCAGACATAGATGCTTGGTCAGCTAAGGCTGATGACCCATTACTAGCTAAGTCAGCTCTACTAGCTTACAAAGAGTCTCTCCAGACTGGTAAGTCTAACCACATAGTTAGGCTTGATGCTACGACATCTGGTGCTCAACTAATGTCTGTGCTTACCAGAGACATAGAAGCTATGGAGAAGCTAAATGTGCTAGGTAGCGACACTAGATGGGATTTCTATACCCTAGTAGCTAAAGAAGTCTATGCTAGGACTTCTGATAGCAAACTATGGGGAGATAGTCCTAACTTTAAAGAGATCAGAAAGCTTTGTAAGAAAGCGATTATGACGAGCCTATATAATTCTGAAGCTAAACCAGCTGAGTTCTTTGGTAAGGATACTAAAGAGCTTCAAGAGTTCTACAACGTCCTAGATGAAGTAGTACCTGGTGCGATGAAGCTAAAGAGTTATATCAACTCTCTATGGTCTGATAAAGTACTAGCTAATAGCTGGTATCTACCAGATGGGCATTATGCCTATTGTCCTGTTATGGTGCAGGACAAGAAGAGAGTTGAAGTTAAAGAGATGAAAGGTGGTACAGCTACTATGACAGTAGTATGTGATGTCAATAAGGCATCTAATGAACCACATAGATCTCTTACACCTAACGTGATACACAGCATAGATGCTGTCGTAATGCGTTGGGTAGTTGAGATACTAAATGATCAAGGCATTCAAGTGTCTCCTATCCACGATAGCTTCGGTGTGCATGCAGAGCATTGCGATGCACTCAGAGAGGCATATCGTAAATGTCTAGCTAGGCTGTATAAAGAGGATATTCTTAATAATATCCTTAGACAGATACAGCCAGATGCTGAGTTTGAGTTACCAGAATATAGCGAAGAGGTATATCAAGCTATCAGAGGTAACACAGAGGGATACTACATCTGCTAGTTAAGGATCATTGGTATCTAAGTAGATACTAATGCCCTACGGGCAATCTTGTGGTAAATAGTTGAGATTAGAAATCTCTCGAAATTAATATAAACAATTTTAAAAAGGATAACAAATGACAACATCAACTATAACTTATAACGATATTAACAACAATATAGTAACTAATAGATTAGTTACTCAGATCGGCAATCTCTATGTGGCTAAGGGTAGAAACCCTTATGGCTCACATAATCTAGTTCTAATTATGGAAGTGAATGGAGAGCTTAGAGCAATCCGTCACGGTAACGTTGCTACCCTTAGTTGGGTAGCTAGTGAGCCAGTTACTGATAGAAAAAGCAAGAAAGCTATCCGTAGGACAATAGCTAGTGTAGGATATAATCCACTAGCTAATCGTCCTGTCAGTAGGTTGCAACAATTAGTTGCTAGTAACCATACAAGGTATCTAGCCAAATTAGAAGCTGAGAGGTTAGCTTCTAGAGTAGGTAGGGAGTAATCCCTATCTACTCTTATTTTTTTGGAGATCAGATGAATACTTATGGAGAGTATGTCATAGCTTTCAAGAGCAATGACGAAAAGCATAAGAATATGAGTATGCCAGTCAAGAGGTTGCCTAAAGATAAGGCTATTGAATACTACACTAGAAAGCTAGCGATAGTATGGAAACTAATTGAGAAAAGGACAAACAATGTTTAAAAACTTAAAGACACTATATGCGAACTTATTACCATATAAGAATATGATCAGTGAACTCAGTTTAACTGAAGTAGGTAATGGCTTATTGTTGAAGATTGGAGATACTTATATCTCTGATACACCTAAGACAATTACTATGGGTACTCTACGTCTAAAATGGACTGCTTTTGAGATAAACGTAGTTCAAGATGACAGAGGCGAAGTAGAGTATAGTGGTCTTAGCATCTATGTTAATAACACGCTTATAGGGGAGATACTCCTATGAACACTAGCACAGATATACACCAAATATTCACAGAACTACAAGCTTGGAAGGCAGAAAGACACTTAGAGTTAGATCATCAAAGAGTTGGCTATTACTCCAATATTATGGAAGAGATAGGAGAACTCTCAGAAGCCATGAGAGCTAATGACAGTAATGGCTATATAGATGCTCTATGCGACATAGTTGTCTTTACCATCAATGCCCTAGAAGAGTATAGATATTGCCCTACAGTGTTAAACATCACTAGAAATACACCTAGAGAGACTTTACTGAGAATACTCTTACACGAGATAGGTAAATATGGTAGAAACTGGGAGAGTAGATGTGTATGTAACATATATCATATCTGTAGCCTATTAGCTATCCAAGAGGGTTATGCTCTATCCTTATGTATGGACGAAACTATCAAAGAGATTAGCTCAAGGACTGGTAGCTATGATCCAGCTATAGGCAAATGGATCAAGGATAAGAGTCCTGAAGCTATGGCTAAATGGTATAAGGCTAACTACCAAAGGATAGCTAATGCTTAGTCAAGGAGAGATAAGAGTAGCTGCATTACTAAGTGCTTGCTACGGAATGTTAGTTGATGATGACATAGACGAGTTATACATCGACAAAGAGACCACTGAGATGGTCAATAAGATACGTTGGGGTCTATATGACCTATTAGTACCTTATTCGTCTCACGAGGCAGAGATAGCTGTCAAAGGTAGAGTTATAGAGTCTAAGCTAAAGAGAGACAAGAGAGACTATCTAATCTCAAATACTCAGTTAGCTATGGATTTACTCTATCTAGCCTTTCAGCCTAATGAGAGAGGCTTTAAGAAAGCTCCTAGCAAGGTCATAGAGTGGTATAGAGAGAACAGAGATACTATCCTAGAGATCAGTTATAGATCTGTAGATAGTGATCAATTTAAAGACTCTGATGAAGGTAGCTACCTATTAGCACACGTAGCATTAGAGGCTTTTACTAAATAAACTTATAGAGAGGTAAGAATAATGGCAATCAATCAAGAGGATCTAGCATTTGTTAGAGAAGCTGTATTAGCTTGTGAAGCAGGACAAATCTTTAAACCGATAGAGGAAGGTTACACAAATATACTCTTATGTAATCCAGAGAAGTCTCTTAATTATCGTTTAGATTACATAAACTCAATCAAGATACCAGATGGGTATAAGAAAGAATTTAAATACCCTGTATATATCAGCTACCATAGCATATTATACGGAGTATTGCACAATGAGTATGGTGTAGTTGTTAAGCAGATTAAGAGAAGCTATAGCGAGCTATTATGGAGAGAGATTATCTCTAAAGACCCTTATAAAGGAGATTTAACTGAGATAATGTTTATCCCTGATAATTCAGCATATCACATAGACTGGTATAAAGTGTCAGAAGGATATAACTTAGATGGACTACCAGATAGTTGTATGAAAGGTAAAGGAGATAGATTTATCCCATTAGATAAGATAGCTGAGATGGCTATTCTAGTTAAAGACTCTACTAACCAAATGGTAGCCAGATGTGTCGTCTGGAATAAAGGTGTAGTAGAGAAAGCTAATGGAGATAAGATAGATAAAGAACTCTACGATAGGCTCTACTATGTAGATGGCTATGCTGAAGAGCTTATGATTCAATACTTAGAAGCTAAAGGCATAGAACCACTATATAACCACTGGAATGGTGTTACTTTCAATCTAAGGATCAAGAACCCATTTACTAATGGGTACTATCCGTGGATGGATACCTTTAACCTATTAGCAGAGAATGATTATCTATACTGCTACGACTGGCAGGAGTTTGGCTACGATAGAAGCGATATACGAGATATTATCTTCGAGAGTATAGAGGTTAAAGTTCTAGGAGCTTTATTAACTCAAGATGGATCAGTAGAGTATGGAGAGTATGATGACTCTGATGAAGATGATGAGAATTACTCAGAATATGAAGAGAGATATATCCCTACTAGCAGACAAGTCTATTCAGGTTATCTAAGAGATATTCTTACAGATACTGAAGCATTCATATCCTTTTATGATGGAGACTGGTATCCAATCAATGGTAAAGGGGATGTATGGCTACCTATCTATACTAACCCTGAGAATAAGACAGATTACGTAGTAGGCGTAAATGATTTACACTTCTATAACTGGACTGATCCAGATACAAGAGAAGAGTATCTGATACCAGAGAAGGACGCTACTAATGACTGCATAACAGGATTTAAGATACCTAAAGATAGAGCTATCTACATTAGGTCTAGAAACGTCTATGTAAGTAGAGATCATAAGCCAGAGGATGTCTTAGATTACTTCGCTAAGGATAATCAAGGACATCTAGAAGATATTGAGCTAGAGGTATTAAAAGAAATGTTAGTGAAGGAGAAATAAATGGATACTAAGCAGAAAATTAAACAAGCTATTGAAAATCGTATTAGAGATATTTATAAAAACGATCTCGTTAAGTTCTACAATGATCATAAAATGGATCATTTAACATTTGCTGATAGAAGACTTATTGTGTATGACAAAGATTTTGAGCTTATATGTATAATCTCAGTGAGAACACTAGATCCTGCTAAGTTTAAACATCAGATTTATGTCCTCTATCCAGCCACAATAGTAGGTTTATCCCTAAAGGACGATAAGCTAAGCTACTCGCAGATGAAGAAGTCTAATATAGAACCCTTTGTAGAGAGTATCATAGAAATACTTGGTTCCTACGATACGTTTAATCCTGACGCTAATGAAACTCTCAGAAAACAGATTAAGAATTACCTAGACAATTCCCCTGTAGAGTATAAACTTAATACCATAGCTATCTCAGAAGGTTACAATCTAAAAGACTTACCTACTAGCTGTATGAAAGGTCAAGGCTTAAAGTTTAAGCCCTTAGATACTATGGGTAAGATGTATTACCTCACATCTAACAAGACAGATAATATTCTAGCTAGATGTATAGTGTGGAATAGGAATGTAGTTTTCAATAGTAGTGATGATATACCTATAGACTGCCAATTACACGATAAGGTCTATCAGCTAGAGGGTAAGTATGGAGAGATATTCAAAGATATGCTCTATAAAGAAGGTATCTTAACACTAGATGACCTAGAGTGTATAGATACTTGGGAACTGTATATCAATAGTCCATTTGAAGATACTAAAGAAGGTAACTTCCCTTGGATGGATAGATTTAGCTTACTAGATAAGGATCTAAATAGGCTTTACTACTACAACTGGAATGTCTATGGTCATAATAGCAATGATCTTAGAGAATTAGCTTCTGAAGTAAATGCTGAGGACTATAGAGTATTGCTATCTACCGATGGATTTACTAGGGATATGGACGAAAGTGATGGTCTAGTATGGTCTGAGTATGAAAATAGAGATATAGATGAAGACGATGCTGTATGGAGTGATAACCTTGATAGTCATATTTCATCAGATTGTGCTATATGGAGTCAGACAGAGCAAGACTATTACCACGAGGATGACTATGGCAATGGCTGGTATTACAGCTGGGATGATAGAGATGAACCTATCAATATAGAAAACCCTGACTTTGTAGAGTTTCAAGACTCAGATGACACTAGATATATGGTAGCTAAGAGTAATGCTGTAGAAGATATGATAGGAGAGCTAGATACTGACTATATCCCTAGAGATATGTCTATAGAAGTTAAGAGCTTAGGACCTAACTACTATATCTACAACGATTATTTTGTATCTGTAGTTAAAGAACACTTTGAGAATTGCCTAGCTAATGGTAAAGGCGATGCTGAAGAGTTTGCTCAAATAGTAAAAGATTTAGGAGGAGAATGGGATTATGATGAAGAAGTTAGTTGAGCTATTATTGCTCTCACAAGAGGAGCTATTAGCTCACATCAGTGGTATATATGCTCCACTATATACTAAACAAGAGTTTGAAGGTGGGATAGTGTTTATCCCTAAGAATGTAGAGAAATATCCACTTATGTGTACTCACTTAGATACTATCAACACGCATAGAAAGACACCACTAGAGAGGTCTGACCTATATATCAACAAGGATTATATAGGATTACCTGCATCTACTAAGAAAGCTTGTCTTGGAGGAGACGATCGTTGCGGTGTCTATATAGCTCTAGAATTACTAGCTAGTGGATTACCTTATGCCTTTGGTTTCTTCTTAGATGAAGAGATAGGAGGTGTAGGTAGTAAGAAGTATATCCCTCTTATGAATGATAACATCACAGCATTAGTAGGCTTAGATCGTAAAGGATCTAACGATGTAGCTCTATATGGCTATGACAATAATGAGCTAACAGAGATATTTGAGAAGCAAGGGTATAAGAAAGCCTTTGGCACATTCACAGATGCGAGCAACATAGCAGAGGGATGTGATCTAGCTTGCATTAATCTAAGTATAGGATACTACAATGAGCATACTCCTACTGAGCAGATACACTTCTCAGAAACAGAGAATACTCTTAATATCCTTCGTAAGGTAGAGGTTATAAATGCTTTAGCTTCTAAGCAGTATCTAGCTGAGTTTAGACAAGATATTACTAGCTACTATGTGATGATTGATATAGCTAACTTTCCACTTATAGAGATAAACGGAGACGAGCTATTAGTATCAGTTACACCAAATAGTATCACTGAGCAACAACGTTTCGGTAATCTAGTAACCTATAGCTTAGAAGGCTTTGACACAGAAAAATACTTTAGCTTAGATGATCTATTCATAGAGTTAGCTTATGCTTATGGCAGAGGAGAACCATTAGTCATAGATAGCTCTAGGATCGCTTCTAAGCAACGATCGTCTCTTAGACGATAAACTATAGCCTTAGAGAGCTAAATGCTCTCTAAAGAACTGCAAATCACTTTAAAGGACATATATGAATACACTACAAGAAAAGATTGAGATACTCAAAGCTATCGATAAAGGTTTAACTATCCAGTATTCTGAAACTGATGGAGAAACAGATGACTGGAAGGATTTAAAGACTACTGAATTAGATTTTGATCTATACACCTACAGGGTTAAGCCTAAGAGTAAGCCTAAGAATAATCCAGATGCTGTGTTTAAGATAGGAGATAAGATAGTAAATGTAGCTAACGAAGGAGAGTTTAATCCGCCTATATTCACAGTAAAAGGTTTTGATGATATGGGAAACTACTTATGGGAAGAAACATATAACAGATCTCCTATAGAAGCCACAGACGTTAATTCTAGAAATATCAATGATGTCTATTGGTGGCACGTAATACACTATCACAAAGAGGACAGACACACTCTAGCTCCGACTATGATGAAGCTAGAAGAGGTTAAAGGTTGGGCTAATGAGACATATAGCCCTATGTTTGTAATGGGATTTAGGATCCCTAGAGGAGAATAAAATGACACTAGAAGAGAAAATTAAGATAATCACAGCTTATCACAATAAAGAGATAGTAGAACGTCTCATTAATGCTGATGGAGAAGAGAAATGGGTACCAGTAACGTTTGATGTTTGGAACTTTGATTTTGATAAGTATCGTATTAGACCTATCTCTGAACCTAAGTTTAAAGTAGGAGATAAGGTAGTCGATAAGAGAGCTGAAGGACAAGAAAGTCCTTCAAGATATGAGGTAACTAGCATTACTGATGGAGTAGCTCTGCTTGATGATTGCTGGGAAGTACCATTAGATGAACTACATAAATACTACACATTTGCTGATGATGTTCTATGGTATTTCGAGGTATATGACTCTTCAGCACAAACTTGGAGAATGCTTGTGGATAGAAGATACTCTATCTCTAATGCTAGTAATAGCTTTAAATATGATTATGAGCATGGTACTTTAAGACCTTTATACGGTCTAGGTTTTGCTCTAACTAAGAAACAATAAGGAGAACAGAATGACAACTACAGAGAAGCTAGAAGTCATTAAAGCTTATAGTGAAGGTAAGCCAGTAGAAGCTTATGTTAAGTCCATAGATCGCTGGATTAATAAATGCGAGGATAGATGGAATTTTGAAGACTTTGAGTATAGAGTAAAGCCTAATGCTGGACATAAGTTTGAAGCTGGACAAACTTTAGTTTGGAAGAGAGAAGAAGGTAAAGCTAATCCAACCTTCTTCTTAGTTGAAGAACTTACTAACGAAGGATATGTACTAGATAAGTCAGAGATTACTGACTTAGAAGCTGTTGAAGAAGAGTTTGTTTCAGAGAAAGATGTCCTATGGTATTTCGAGTGGAGAACAGCTAAAGACCTATGGATTAAAGATCTTGTAAATCGCAGACTAACAATAGAAGGAGCTAGAGAAGTAGTGATAAACAATAGCAATTTAGTAGAGTTTTGCACAATGCTTAGCTTAGGATTTAGATTAAAGAAGGATAGCTAATGGATAGCATAGAGAAACTAATCAATATCTTTGGCTATATCGTTCTTACAGGTGCTATAGCAGTAATAGCTATAGTTGTAGCGTTTATTAGATAAGGAGAAACAATGTTTGAACCTAAGATTAAAGAAGTTATTGATAGGTATATCAATAACTATTGGTATATTAAGAATTATCCTATTGATAAGCAGAAAGAAGAATTACTTACTGTAATAAAGGAAGGTATAGTTTCAGCATATACTCTCTTTCAGAGAGCTATAGATGATCCTGATAAGTATAAGGAGTTTCATAGTTACTTAAAAGATCATCCACTATTACAGAAATGTGTTGAGTTTATCAAACAAGAGAACATTACTTTTGGTGGATTTACTGCAATGCTTACAATAGAGAATGAGAATAAGTTTAATCAAGAACTCACAAAAATGGTAGATGCTATCTTAACTAAAGAGATAGAACCTTACTTTAAGTTAATCTTTGAAGATATGCCTACTAGAAAAACAAGAGCTAATGCTCTATTTCCAGAGGAG
>ENA-OWNK01000202-OWNK01000202.1-metagenome-genome-assembly--contig:-NODE-202-length-28802-cov-4.193029_pt1 | contig 28802 bp, 20 predicted proteins | sample MGYA00245343_ERZ651121 | MGnify/ENA primary metagenome ERZ651121 (study PRJEB26857, sample SAMEA4031775) | metagenome | biome: human; feature: oral; material: saliva | place: Philippines | collected 2014... | reverse complement strand
GATAAGGAAGTAGAAGTATCCTTGCTCTTCTTTATTATTAATAACTCAAGCTACTAAACAAACATTTCGTTTAAAATCAAAATCGTATAGAAACATTGCCAATGGGGTCACTATCTATTCCCAACCAGGTCAATATACATTCAATATTCCTGTGGGTGTAACTAAAGTATGTGTCATCACCGTGGCAGGTGGTTCTGAATATGATTACGTCCATAACGTAACCCCTAAGAATATCACTGCATTGAAAGCTCAACTATTGAGTTCATCTGTTGATACCTATGTAACTGAAACAGGTAAAACGGATCGATTGATTAGTTCATCCGTGGATTATCAAACGGTTTCCTTTGATGGTTCTCCTATCATTGGGTATGGTATTGATGGTGTAACAGGTAAAGTCACTCGTACTGAAATCCCTGTGAATACCCCATTGTATTTTGGTACACCATCTGGTCTATATAACGATACTACATCAGCCTATAGACATAGTGCTTCGGGTCAATTACGGTCTACCGTGATCGATGTATCCAACATTGAATCACTCAATGTAGTAGTCGGTAACTTCGGTAATGCTACCGATAATACAAGTCCTAAACGTGGTACTAGCGAATTAGTCAGTGCTGACTTACCATTGACCACTAAATCTAAAGAAGATAATGGTACATCATTCCATTTTGGTAATGGTGAACCTACTATGCATGTACTTAAAGTAGATGCTATTGGTATGGGTGGTGTTGGTTCTCAAGGTCTAAGCCCTAACACTAATGACCCTGGGACACAACCATACGCTGAAAGAGAATTTGCTCGTATGGGTAATGTCCGTGGCACTGTAGTTAAGGTTGCTACATCTGATAAAACAATTGCCAACATAGTTAGCATGAATGGTAATAATGCATTATTGGGTGATAGTATCATTACCAATAACAAACCAATTCCAGGTGCTAAATTTAATGGCACCATTGATACCAACCCAGCCTACCCAGGATTAAATTCTTTGACTGCTGAACAGTTAGAAGCGGGTCGAGGTCTTCCTGGTAAATCTGTTAAACAGATTTGGATTGAAGGAGTAGAAGGGTATGATAACCCTATTCTTGAAGGTGGTGCTGGTGGTTTACCTGGTCATGATGGTGAACCTGGTAAAGTAAGTAAATTCTTTATCATAGAAGATGGTGTGACTAAATACATTAAATCTGGTGGCGGTGGTGCTGGTGCTGGTTATATTGCTGGTAAACTTATTACTATCAATGGTGATGAGTATGCTAATAATAATCAAGTCAATATCAACGCAACCTATGATAAATCAAATGGTTTAACATCTGGTACAACGGGTAACTATAATATCACCTATGGTGGTACTATCGAACCTAAAGTTCGCATTGGTCAACCTAATATTGGTATCGTATCCATCATATATGGTCCAGATATCGAAACCATGGATATTCCATTATACACTTGGACAACTGACCAAGAATCCTACGTAGGAGAACAGCTTAGATACACCGCTAATGGTATTGAAGGGAATATTAAATTCTCTCCTAAACGTATTTTCATTTCTCACGAATTTGTGAAAGATGAAACTGCCGCTAGTGGAGCTGCCTTTATGCAACCTTCCCAAAAAGCTGGATTGGAAAATCTTGTATTGGAATATATGAATGATAAGGGTGTATGGACTAACTTCAAAACAGCATCTATATCCTTTACCATGTTGACTGAAGAAGGTCAAACCTATATCGATATTCCATTGCGTGTATATTCCACAAAATGGAGATTACGTCTACCGGATGAAAACCTTCATCTTAAATCAAAGAATGGTGTTAAGATCGATTCTTACATCACATACACAGAAGATGAAATGACCTAATAAGTATATATTATGAGAATGAGTATGGATTAACCATACTCATTCTTGTTACTGTTTGTTCGAAAGGGTAGTAATATCTAACATTATAGCTAACAAACAGGTATTGATAAATTATTTCATATTTGGAGGGCTTTTATTATGGCATTCAACACATCTATGACGTCTCAAAGTCAAACGAATCCTACTGACAATATTAACACTCGTGGGATTCAATTCTACAATGGAGATGCTACTATCGTATTCGATTACTGGAATGGTATGGCATCCATTAAAATCCATCCAGCACTTCCTGAAGCTGAGCGAGCTAATAAACAAGTATACGATTATAAAAAATCTGTATCTGTAGCACTTAGTCCAGATAACGCTGTATTGGTGGGTAAATATATTAAAGAAGATATTCTTCCCGCTATTGAAAAAGGGGAAGAATGTACTCGTGCCGTTGTGAGTGCACGTGTTAACTTATTCGTAGTATCCACTGGTGTTAACCAATATGGTGAAGTAAAACCATTCATTGGTATCTATCGTAAATTAGATGAAAACCGTATTCCTGCAGAATCCATGGTATTCCATTTCGATAAACACCCAGTGATTACCAAATATGCACCTACAACAGGTGAAATTGATATGAGTAGCCAATACACCGAATTAGTGGGTGTAGGCGAATTCTTTACTGCTTGTTCCGCATTAATGAATGCTGGTGTACATGCAGACAACTTTTCTAACCGTTTTCGTATCAACCGAGAATATGAATTCAGAGCCGCAGCTTCTGGTAAATTAGGTATTGATAATGGTAGCGGTAATCGTACTAATTTTGTGAACCGTTCCAATGGTGGTGCATCTCAAAATATTTGGGATATTAAAACACCAACTGATAATCTATCCAATGATAATGGTGGCGGTTCCTTAGCGGAAACATCAACAGCATCCTTTGATGCATTAAGTGACTTGATGTAATTCGTTAGTGACTAGAAAATACTTCCGATGTATTTCGGAAGTATTTTTTTTGGAGGTTCTATGAGTGAAGATGATAAACTCAAGAGTCTGACTATCTTGGTAACGTATCGGGACATCATTAAGACAGCGGATTTCTATATCCTAGATCTAGTGAAGACTCGATTTCGTGATAAATTTAAAGACTTAATTGATTTTAAGCTATTGGATACCTTAACGGATGAAGCATTGATGCTCCATTGGTTACATCGTCCAGTAAAGAATGTTCTCGAGTGGTTAGCGATTAAAGAGTTCGATTATGAAAAGAACTATCAGTTTCTATATGATAAATCTAAGAAACTGTATATAGATGATGATCGAACACTTAAATTTGATAAAGTACTGGAGAACTACAAGTTTTCGAAGGCAATTAACGATATCTATGTGTGGAATCCCACCTATGATAAACGTCAATTATTTGATCTCAAAGTAAGGCATGGTTTAGGTAAAATCAAATACGTGACAGGTGCTAGCTTGGAACGGGTATTAGACAGAATTGGATCTGTCAATTTAGTATACGACACAGATGCTGATCGAGTTGCGGAGCTCATCAGTACAGGTAAATACCCTAAGATGGTATTTGGTGTCGGAGCATATGGTTATAATTATCAACGGGATTTTATACTGAAACATGACTTAGCGGATAACGTCAATGTATCAACTTTCCCTATACTCATTATTAATGAATCATACCTATTTAATGGATAAAGGAGATACCACTATGAGTGAAGTATATAATCAAGCGGAAGATAATCAGATCTCCGTTAAAGTAGTAAAAGATACAAGTAGTTCGTTTGATACAATGGAACAAACGTCTAGTGTACCTAGACCAATCTTTCCACCATTGATTCCAGAGAACAAAACTAAACATCCTTGGAATGTCATTACAGAAGCCGAATTCAAAACTCGTATGCAAGAAATCTTTGAAATGGTGGCTTCTGCCTTAAAAAGCACATTAGGACCCTATGGTGCCAGCACACTGATTGAATCTATGGGTACGTATCATTTGACTAAAGATGGTTTTACGGTATTGAAGAACATTCACTTCAATAACCGTACAGATAATACAATCTTAAATACCATCTTAACCATCTCTCACCAAATGGTTATGAAAGTCGGTGATGGTTCTACATCTTCTATTATCGCAGCGTATAACTTCTTACATCGCCTATCTCAGTCCGATGAATTGAAGGCATTACGTCCTCGTGATTTAAAACAATATGTCAATCAATTCGTTGATGTAGCAACGCAATACATTCAATCCAATGCTCAACAGTTGACTGATGAGAACTTCTTGGATATCGTAACAAATATCGCTAAGGTTGCTACCAATGATGATAAAACATATACGAACATCATTCATGACATCTATGAACAATGTGGTCGTGATGTAACCATCAGCAAAGCGATGTCTGATACAAACGAACCATCGTATGAAATCAAAGATGATATGTTCTATATTGATGCTTCCTACTTAGATCGCATCTATTGCAATACTGATAATGGTACTAAAGTGGAGTTGAAACAACCGGCTGTAGTACTATTCAACTTCACCCTTGAAAACAAGCATTGGGATTTAATTAAGATCATGAATGCGGCTATAGCTAAGTCTGACGCAACAGGTCAAAAGCAATTATTAGTGATAGCTCCATATTATGATGACCAATTCTTAGATCGAGTGAAGAATGATATCAATCGTTTCCGTGCTTGGTATCAACAACAGCAACAACAAGCGGGTGCGATTCCATTCCCAATGATCTTTGGTAAAGCACCATTCTTTAAAGCCATTCAACGTGATATTTATGATGATGCATCTGCCTTCTTAGGTAATACAATTATTAACCCTATGGATGCTGATCATTTATTAGAAACATTGAATACCTTGAATGGTCAACAAGTGCAATGGAATGAATATGAACAAGCTAAAGAAACTATGCAACCAGAAGCATTTGAACAATTCTGGGGTTCTCGTCCAGTACCAGAAAACCCAGAAGAAAAAGTCAATGAGTTGCTAGAAGAAGTAGCTAAACGCTTTGGTACATCAGAACAAGTACTCATGACAAATAAAACGATTGAATTCACTGGGTTAACGAATCAAGATGCTAACATGATTAAACTTCGTACTGATATTGCTCGTGGTGATATGGAGAAAGAATTGGCAGAAGTAGAAAACTTACGCTATATCTCTAAAGACTTCATTGCGGCTAAAGAACGCTTATCTCGTTTAGCACTAAAATCCGCAACGATTCGTGTGGGTGGTAATAGTGAATTGGAAAAGAAAATGAATGATGATGCCTTAGATGATGCTATCAAAGCATGTGATTCTGCTCTTCGTTATGGTATCAATCCAGGTTGTAATACAGCGATTATTCAAGCGTGTATGCCTGAATTAAATACTCGCTTATCTGAACAAGACCCTATTATTCAAACCATTGCGGATATTGCCTATGAATCATTCTTGGATGTAGTACAAACGATCCATAAGAATAAGGATCCTAAAGTAACACGTGAAAGTGTTGCCTATATTGTAGAAAATTCAGCTATGGATAATCGTTGTTATGATTTGGTATCTGAATCATTCTCCACTGATATCATTAACTCTTGCCGTACAGATATTGAAATCTTACGCAGTGCTATTGCTATCATTGGTGTAATCATTTCGTCTAACCAATATCTAGCAGCCGATATAAAAAATTAAGCTATCAAGCACAAGTAGATAGAAGGAATTATTTTTCCTTCTATCTACTTTTCTATTTGATTAATGGAGATAGTGCATATGGATCGATTTTATCCAACACTAAAAGACTTCTTAACCGAAAAACGAGCTAGAACACAGCAAACCATTTATGGGTATGCTAGTATAGAAGGTAGTTATAAGGAACGGTATACGAAGTTTATTAAACGATTTCCTACTTTAGATGTAAAGTACTATAAGTCCCATTCATCATATTTCATCCATGTGAAAATTCCATCCGGTAAATCACTAGACAGAGGGATTGACCTTGCCTATGATGTTATATTTGAGTTCTTTGCACCAACCGATGATATCGCTAAACAAAACAGTTTACAGAATTGGACTGTTCGGGTGTTTTCTAATGCCCCATCCTTTGCGTATCGTTACGCTTATGTATATTATCACACAGGGTTGTTAATTGATGGTCTACAAGACAAGTTTGATGATAAAATTCTTAAAGTAAAACCAACTAAACAGAATCCAAAGGAATTAGTTGGGTTTGATTATACCATTTATTTTGCGGTCATGTATCTTATGAATCGACCTAGTTTTATTCGTAATTTACATAATCGGAATTTTGGTAAGTTTGAAGAATTAGTTAAGAATACAAAGGACTATTATGAAATTCTTCGTATCTATAACAAAGTCAGTCGACTATCATTATCGAATATCAAAAATCGATTAACTCTTAATGTAGATAAATTCAAGCGTCATCGCTTTCATAATGACACCAACTCAACCACGGTTAAAACAACCAAACCAGTGAAAGCAACAAGTTTGACAAAAGCGGTAAAGACAACCAAATCGGTTAAAACAACGCGAAGTGTAAAAACAATTCGAAAGAAAAGATAAGCATATATTATCATTTGGATACCGAGCGTTGGTGTTTTTTATTTCATGATGAGATGGAGAAGATAAGATGAATGAAGATGTAAAAACGAATGATATCATTCTTGACCCTGTTCCAGAAGGCGTTATACCTGTTGATGAATGGGTATATGGTCCTGGTGATGAAGTCATTACCTATACAGCGAAACAGGTCATTGTACCATTCGATGTAATTTTTAACATCCCTAGTCAAGTGCGTAGATTAAATGATTTCTACGTAGTCTATAAGGATGCCTATGTAAAGCAGTTCGGTGAAATCACGAAGTATATGAATTACTTCATCAAATTCTATGATCCAGATAATGAGTTATTGAGTAACTATTTAGGTCTTAAGTACTTACTTGAATCTCGTAAAATCAAGATGGGTCGAAAAGATTTCATCAAGTTACTATATGAATATATCGTAACACCTACCATGTATCAAAAAGTGATGAACATGGTCAACGATAACTATCGTGTTGATTTAACTCAGAAGAAAAAGGAAGGGATTTCCTACTACGAATCTCTTGAGTTTACTAATCATCATGCGAAGTTATTGATGTTAATTTCTATTTTCATTAGAATCTTCATTCCCATGGTAATGCATTACATTTCCACAATGAAGTCTAAATCTGAAAATGCACATTTGATCGAATACTATCGACCAATTTTTGACATTGTGGAAGAGAATGAACATGTTAACTTATATCAAAAATTGTTCAATTCTATCAATGTATCTGTACAGTTATCGTACAAGAAAAACAAGATCATTTGGGATAAGTATGAAGCACAGTCTGTGGATGTTATCTCTCGATCTGAAGAATACTTGGATAAGAATATCATCGTGGATAATGTATTCAAGTACCAATTTGATAAATCCATTATTTCCTTTAACAGTGTTATCATTAAGACACAATTGAAGTATTCTTCCCATAAGAACTTCAATATGAACTATAAGGAAATCAATCAGGAGAAAGACTCTGAAGGATTATCGTATTTAGATAAGCTTGAAATGAGTGCGGTTAAGATTGATGAGAACATTATTCTCTTATCAAAGGTTAATATCGATAGCACCATCAAGCGTATTAAACGTGAAAATCGTATCAAGATTAGTAAAGATGAAATCAAGTTCTATACGGAACAGTTTAAAGTAAACCGTATCAGTAAGAACTTAATCTTCTATTACTATAGTAAATACTTTGGTGGCTATAATGATTTGAACCATATTACCTTGAAGCAATATATCAAATTGATGATTTTGATGAAACGCAAAATGGAATTCAGTGGTTATCAATACTTGAACCAAATCATTACCGCTAATATCAATGGTAAAATCAATAGTCGTACAATCCACAACTCTAAATTCATTGAGAAAGTGGAAACCTCTTCCGTATACCAAAACATTCGGAATGAGAAGTTTAAGACGATTAATGATGTGGGTAAAGGTGATTTGATTATCAATATCTTATCCACATTAATCAATACTGAATTCACCTATGTGGATTATGATAATCCTGAACTAACAGGTGAACCAATTGAAATGGATCTTGATATTCTTTCACAAGAATTCTTGGATTTTGTAAATCAAATCTAAGTATATATTATATTAGGGAATAGCGATGTGCTATTCCCTAAACTTTTTTATATTGAGGAGGATAATATTATGGATACAAAAACATATATGAAACAACTGACGTTTGTATTAAATAAAGCTACCAGAAATGATATGGTTGAATGGGGCAAGTTACTCCATCAACAGGATCATTATACATCATATAAGAAAAAAGACCTAGCTAAATTACATCGATACATGAAGCAACTCTATCATGACGCCGATGTGATTCATCTTGAGCCAGGTGATTTTCAATTCTTTGCCGAATATATCACATGTGAAGGTAAACTTCGACATCATCGTGTTATGACGATTACCTTACGTGATTATCTTATATTAAAGAAATTACAAAAAGGTAATTATCGTGGTGTGATACGTATACTACGAGGTGAACCCGATTCTGTAAAGAAAGAGTTTCACTCGATTGTGATGAATGCAATACAGGAGAAACTATGGTAAAATAATGGAAATTTCATCAATTCAAAATGTAATCCGACTTCTTGAAGAAACACCCTATGCTAAATGGGAAGATAAAGAACATCTAGTCGTTCGCTGTCCCATTTGCGGTGATTCTAAAAAGCATCATGATGGTGCTCATTGTTCCATATGGGTACGAAATGATGAACCCTTAGTGTATCATTGTTGGATCTGTGAAGAAGCTGGGTTAGTCGATAGACAATTCTTACTTGATAAAGATATCGGCGATATAGATAGTACGATTCAATTAGAACAATTTAATCGTGCGAACGGTCGACGAAGTGCATTGACTAAACGAAGTAAGAATGGTCAAGTACAAAATGTAGAGATTCCCAAGATACGTGAAGAACACCATAACAAAGTGGAATATCTTCGTAATCGATTAGGAATTAATTTTAAGTATGAGCAGTTAGAAGCTCTACGAGTCATAACGTCCATTAAAGATTTCTTACAATTGAATCATGCTAAGGTTAGTAAGAAATATGCATGGGCGATTGACCAAATGGAACGAGATTATGTTGGATTTTTATCGAGTTCTAAAAACTACATTATCTTTCGTTCTATCAACCCCAATAGTAAATATCGATATATCAATTATCGTATTTTTGATTATATTATAGGTGCTGAGAAGTTCTATACGATACCCTCACAAATGAATATTATGGATAATGACGTAACATTACATCTGTCTGAAGGGATATTCGACATACTATCCGTAGCGTTCAATATGGGTGAAAAACGAGAAGGTAGTCATATCTATGCTGCTATATGTGGGTCTGGATACACAAGAGTCTTAGAATACTTTCTACGGAAAGGATTCATTAAGAATCTTCATATTAACATATATTCCGATTTAGATAAACAACCTGATTTTTATAATGAGTTACTTTATCTTAAAGACTGGTATAAAGACATCAATATCTTATATAATACCTATCCAGGAGAAAAAGATTTTGGTGTACCACGAGATAAGATATGTGCACAGGAGATTAAACTAACTAGGAGATGATGACGTATGACTAATGAAGAATTAAGAAAAGTGATTGTTGAATGTATTCGTGAAGCTAAACAGGAAGCATCTGATTACTTTGATAGTATGACACCAAAAGACCAAAAGCATATGGAATGTATACTGATTGGGGAAGACTATTGTGATACGGTATTGAGTAACTTACAAACAGCCATACTCAAACGTATTAACTCATAAAATAAATATATATTATTGACAGGTAAATTAAGAGATATATCTTAATTTACAGGATGGATGCTGTCTGAACTTCTCTCCTATAATATCTAACCAAGATATTACATTACTAACAACCCAAAAATAATTAACCAACTAAAAATTAGACAGCATCCATTCCATATACTTTAGTGAGACACTGATGGAGTAACTTCTCTATGCCATAACTGATTCCCTGCAGTTAACCGGCTAGAGTATTAAATCACTAACTCTCTCACAGTCTATCATTTCATTGTATCATTGCAAGGTTTACCCCTTATCTTCCTTGCACCATCCGATACTATACTCTCCCATAAACAATACAAAAATTCATCCAATGCTTATCGGATGGGAGATGCAATGAAACCCCAATGATAGACTTACAACACACCCACCGGTTTTCCCTGACCGGTTCATTAAAGACACAATTCACTCCCTCCATCGGTGTCTCACTAAAGTATATGGAAACAACAAAATCGGATACGCAAATGCGTATCCGATTATTTTATACTGATTAATTATTTTTTTTTGATTTACCGAGTAAATCGATCTGGGATTGTGATGTGTGTCGTTGTAGATGTATGTATAGTATTTTAACCTAAGGTCCTAAAAGAGAGATAAGACTCCCAGATCTGTGGTACTTCACATTGTGAAAACGTATCATGTGAAATGATTTGTATTAGTGTACAAAACTAGAAAAGTTAAGCATGTTCTGTTGATAGACTAATTCATGTTATAGTTATATTATTGGAGGAATGCTCGTACCACATACCGAATATTGACAATAATTAATCAATAATAGAATGTGGTGAATATAAACCTGTACTTTAAACAAATCTATAATATTCTCTTACTAGAAAGAGGTGAAACCGATTGGCTAGATTTATTGATAAATCAGAGTTTATCAACCAGAATGTCAACCTCGCAGAGAGTCGAATTACGTCACAATATTCTACGTTCCTGGAGCAAAAACCGACGTTCACTACATTCTATCATGTGAACACACGTAGATCTACCACCGATAAAGGTCTTAAAGATATAGAAGGATTGATTGATAGTCGTTCACCAATCCGTTACAATAAAATCTACAACTTCCCACTCTATGGTATCGAACAGATACAATTAGATTTACAAGAGGAAGATGAAGGTTTAAACTCATCCTATGATGGCAATGCCGTTATTCTACCGAATACGATTTATCCATTACCTGATGATTATTTCTATATCGACTACTTAGGTCGTAAGGCATTATTCCGTGTCACTGATGTAAAATACGACACCATTAAAAGTAATGGATATTATAATATAGCCTTCACTATTAAATCCGTAGACGAGCACGATGTTGATGTGCTCGATACATTAGTGGTGGAAGAATATAACTGCGTATTTGAGAATATTGGTACTGGTGATAATTGTTTAATCAAATCTGAAGATTTACAACTGATGAATCGGATTCGTCAGATTTATGAAAATCTTAAGACTGGATACTTACAAAAGTATCTCAATGCAAAATACAATGCGTTACTCTATATGGTAAGTTCTGAAAATATCATGTATGACTATACGATTTCTCGTTTTGTGAACAGAAATCAAATCTTCTATGATAAGAAAACGAATAATACCGTGTATGTATATGAAGAAGAACGTCAAGTCAACAACTTCGAATATGAGAACACGATCTATGATAGGGTCGTTCATAAAGATTTCGATGATTGGGAAGAACTACTTGCCTATTTCAACGTAGAGCCTACGTTTATGATGGCTGAAGTATCTATCTTTGACTACTATCGTGATCGAAGAATCAAGTACATGCAATTCTTCGACTATCCGTTAGGTCCATTCAATGATTCATACTATAAGTATATCAGTAAGGACTTCTTACATGCGATTGAATACCATGATAGTACACTGTTACCACCTAAGGAACGTCCTTGGGAACATTTTGTATTTATGTATTGCACAACTGACAATGTATTGAGTCTAACTAAATGGTTAGATAATATCGATAGACGACGATTCCCATATAGTTTGGAAACCTTCGTATTCATACCTTTGGTATTATATAGCCTTAGACAACTCATTAATCAACTTACTAATGATAGTAAGGCGTCCTCTACGACGATGGACGATCATCTTCTTAAAAAAAATGATTAGTACTAATTTTTAGGAGGTCAATTACAATGGCTTTAAAAACGTTATATGCAACTTTCGAAGCAGAACGTGCAGAACAACAATATCATGATTTGATGTTAGAACAAATTCTTGGTTCTGATGTACGCGATGCTATTATGGAAGCAGCAGAAGAAGAAGATACAAAAGAAACAAAACGTGACAAAACTGGTCACCCTGAAGAAGACGGCGAATCCAAAGATTCTGATAAAAAATCTAAAGATTCTGATGAAGAAGATAGTGATGATTCTAAAGATAGCAAAAAATCCGATAAAGAAGACGAAGAAGCTACTGAAGAATCTTTCTTCATGGATGAAGACGCTATCCTCAATTATGTAGGTGAAGCTGATGAAGTCGATGCTGAAGATGCAGAAGCTGAAGATACTGTTACTGAAGCTGAAACAGAAGAAACTGAAGATGATGAACCATCTGAAGAAGATGAAGCTTTGGAAGCTCTTATCGACAGCATCCCTGAAACCGACCCATCGGAATGTGGCGATTGTGCACCAGTAGGTAGCGTTGAAGAAGCGTTGATTTTCGATGAAATCGATCGTTTAGTTCCTGATACTGTACTTTACTAATATACTAGTATATAGGAGGACTATTGATGAACGTATTCACTGAAAAGAAACAAATCATAATCGATTATCGTGGTGATATCCCTGTTCTTAATGTAGCAGGTCCGATTGATATTCCATATTGGGAAACACTGGAACATATTTCTCAAATGCTTATGTATAACGTACGCATTTATGAAGTATTAAGTGATGGTTCTAAAGTGGAACTTGATCTTTGTAACTATGATAAAGAAAACGATCCAAAAAAACAAGGATTGAAACAAGCCTATGAACCGACTACAAAAGACAACCCAACTCGTCTTGTTACTGATAAACCATTAAACATGTCTGAAGTAACTGACAACTTCACTAAACCACAACCATTACCTCCAACAAAAGAGGAAATGATTAATGATACAAACTATGAATCCATGGTGACTGGTGAAAAATCTAAGGTTGTTTCCAGTAGTGCTAGTATTCGTGAAGAATCTGACAAAAAAATGAGTAAGAAACTTCAAAAAGCGAATAAAATCTATGTTCCACCAACTGTCGATGACATTGATGAAAAATAGTCAAAAAAAAGAGAAGCGTTTGCTTCTCTTTTTCTTCGTTTTTTACTTTGAAAATAACTTAACAACATCCATTGCTAAGTCATGTTCGAAAAATGCTTGTAAGATCGGCCAGAAGTCTATTCTCATTACGCTTCCCCCTTTCTTACATTTTTTAGTACGTTTTGGAGTAGTGCTCTTGGGTCTATTCCTTTTTGATAGCACTCCCAAAGAATGGCATCGATGATATTATTTATTTCACTATCTCTATACATAGTCATATACAATATCACCATCCTTATCTCTGCGTGCAGAAGCCATATATTTATACGCTTCCTGTTGCGCCTCTTGTAGTATATCAAGTCCTTCAAACTCACCAACGACGATGAGTCTGAAAATCAATGGGTCAAGATTATACTCATTCATTAGATACATAATCTGTGAACGGTACAATTTAGGAAGTTTAATAATCCCAATAATATCCCCCTGTGTTTCTTTCATAGCATGAGCAGATACGCTCATGCCAATTTTGGATACGATACGACAATTGGTACGCTCTAGCAAATCAACGATATCCATCATTCGATTCGATAGAGTCTTTTGATTGTTATTAATCCAATTAGCCAACGCCGGGGTGATTTGGCTTATTGAGATTACATCAATATATTCGATTTCCTTATTATTTGATTTGATGTATTCGATACATCTATCCAACTCGATTATAGGATCCCTCTTAGTCATGTCACATACAGATATGAATTCTTGGATCTTCTTATCGAGTTCTCTACTTTCTATCATATAACTCTCCTTTCTTTCACTAGTCGTTTTGGTGATGTTGCTGTCTTAGCAGTATGAGCCAACCATTCTTCGATAGTGATGTCTTTGTACACACTCACTGCGCGATAGTGATAACTCTGTTTTGCCAATTGCATAAAGTTTTCACTATTTAAGTATAGATCATTGATTAATGATTGGTCATCTTTAAGCATAGACCACAATACTCTTACTGTCCAGTTAGCTAGTTGGCTGTCTGAGCAGGATAAGTTTCTTCGTAATATATGTGGTATCTTGATCATCATGTTCACATATTGGACATTTCGATCAAGGCCATACAACCTACCAGCTACAGTATCCATCCATTTCGGGATACTAATACGTCTGGCATCTTGTAACAACGACTCAACTTGTTCCACTATTTGCTCATTATTATAGCGGGACTGCAATAATTCAGCCATTTTCTTTGGGAGTTTTACCCAAATTTCATAGCCATGTTCAGAATCTTTTTGGACTTTGATTGTTTCAGCTTTCGCTTGCTGAATCCTCTCAGCAACGTCGATTCTCCCATTACGGGGAGTCGCACATTGTTGAGACATACGGATGTCCAATACGACTCCGCAGTGGCGGCATCTGAATCTACCGTCACTTAATTTGAAAGTTGCCAACTGCCCATTCTTAGTTGTATGGGTACAGTTGACCAACTTCATCAACTCAGGATTACGTTGTTGTACCAATCGCGTTAGTGCCTTGACCTCCTGTTTGGTCATGTTACTGATTAGTAACTTCTCCATTGTATTTTCCTCCTTAATATAAATATAAACATGAGGCTTATAATATCCTCATATTTATAATATATACTTACAATCGTTAGATATGCGGGTAAAAAAGAGAATGGGTGATCCCATTCTCTTTTACTTGTTTTACTCTTCATCAGAAGGTAATTCTTTAGATGCTAACTTACGCAATTTAAGCTCTTTCATAATTTCTTTATATTGTTTTTGAGCTCGATTGTATTTTTTAGCCTCATCTTTAATCTCTTCTTTGAAGAAGATATCGTAATCAGATTTACGATACTTATTGTACGTGGATGGTTTAACAAATTGACGACCTAATTCTTCAAACGATAATGATAAAGCAATCGATGGACTATATGCCAATGCTTTACTTACCGTTAAGATTTGATAATCGTTCATCTTCTCTTCATTGTTAAATGCTGGTGGTTGTAGAATATCTTCGGTGCTACGGATTAATCCTTTAAGAATCATTTCTGTATGTACAGAATCTACACTCATACCAGAGTCGATGGTCAACTTGTTATAGGCATTGACCATTTCATCAATCGTTGTACAATTATAATGGTCTTTCTTATCCAATAGACGGATAATGTTTTTCAATGGTTTACTTACTTCATTATTAACAATATTAATCATAGCGATTGGGGATTCAATATCCAATGCACTTAATTTAATACCAATGAAGTCAGCACCAATTGGTTTTAGATGTTTACTTACATCAGAGAATAGGTATAGCTCACGAGGATCATCAGGTTTTCCAATTTCTTGAATAGGAATCATCTCGTCTGTATCCTTGTTCCTGAGATAAATAATCTCTGTATGATCGTTGAAATCAGAACTACTGATATCATCCATAGTATACAAATCTTCATTTCGAATTTGTAAGAACCATTGGCTCAAATCTTCTTTTGAGTCCATATTAAAGATGATTTTATTAGCATCTAATGCAAAGAAGCGATAGAAGTCTGCACTAAACTCAACCTTATCAGAATTTGTTTTCAGCATATGCTTAGTGGACAAAATCTTTTGTTGAATTGGGTTGTTTGTTTGCGTAGCAGCAAATCGTCCTGCATGGAAACTTGGTGTATTATTGATGTAATACAAATCACCATAACATTTATGACATATTCCATCATGTGCAGTACATGTGACCGGAGAACGCATAAGAATTGTTTTACCAATCAAATGCTCATCTGTTTCCATATTCACTACATGTAATACAGATGGATCTTCATCAGGTAACCGATAATACCGACCATTGATCTTCTTTAATACTTTTCGGTTAGTGACATGAAGTTCAATTAACCGTTTTGTGTCACAATCATCAATCGTTTTACTGATATTATAGGATGATGTGAGAATCATGGTCTTATAGGAAAAGTGACCCGATTTACCCATAACCGTACTATTCATAATCAATGCTTTTGGACCTGCTTGACCATCAATATAGAAATTATTGATAGAATTCAAGCCACCAGCAATGTAGTTACTATTGATTGGTACTGGAATAACATTACCTTCAACATCTGGTTTTAACCCACCTGAGATAGCAAATTCTTGTAACTGCCCAGTATTAATGCCAGCACCCGTTACTAAGAATGGTTTTAGATGATTATCTTCGTCATTAACGATAATATCCAAGAATTCTTTACGGGAATTGAAGATAGTATCTTCAATTTCTTTTGGTTGTAATGTGTCATCCAATTTAGTGTGTAGGATTTCACGGAATCTAGGATACCGTTGAGCCAACTCAATAAAGGATTCCATATCCATCGTTGTACCAGCTAGAATACCAAAATCAGTAAAGATTTGGGATAATGCATAAATCATATCATCTAATGCTTCATTCATGGAGATGATATCTACTTCTTTATGGTATGGTGCAATTAAATTATGGTTGATATAATCAGCAATATAATCTTCCGTAATTTTAGCACCATCGAAGATATGTGGACTACCAATATCTTCTACTTTATCCAACTTTCTAAAAGCATTCCAGATGATTAGATTGACAATGAAGTGAGTCACTGGCATGGTTTTAATCTGTTCAGCGTTATCAGTTGAAAATCTAAATTGCACAGGGTGTTTACGAACTTTTTCTTGTTCATATCCCTGTTTCATGTATGTATATAGTTCATTAAATACCGCTTTCCACTGTTTCTTATCTTCTACAATGGCATGGATATTAAATACGGTATCAGTAAGTCGCTTGTGATAGGCTTCATAGTTGATATCACCAACGAGTTCTACATCATAACTTTCCATAATTTCCTCCAAATCAATAAAATATGTTACAATAGTTTATTGTAAACTTCGATATACGAACTTATTCATAATATATACATAGAGGAAACGTTAGTTTCCTCTATATTATTTCATACTAAGAACTTTTGTAGCTTCATTATATTCTAACGTAATCGTTGAATTAATAAGCTCTGGAATATCCAGTATAATAAGTTCGTGTTCTCTATCACTATCTGAAATCGCTAATCTAGTATGACTAAGCGATTCGATAACTGTATATGGAGTGAATTTAAGTACAGCGTTAAGTTGTTGCCTCAAGACAGATGGTAATAATGATTCAATATGTATTTGAATCTCAACGATAGAACCATCACCTTTACGGCTTACTCCTATTGTATGTGTGATATCAGCGGGTTCTAAAATTCTAGTAAGACTGAAAATTCGTGTAATATCACTACTATTCATATCAAGAATCGTTTTTTGATCCCCCATCCAACGTGTAGCTTTATATATGTCAACTCCTATCAAATCGATTGGATCATATCGCAATATAATACCACCATCTTCTGGGAAGGATCGAATCACAATGGGGTGAACCGAGGTATCCAATAAGATTTCATCAATATCGAATACCCGATTGGCTTGAATCCAACCCATAGCACCAATCCATGACATATTCACTTTATTATCATCACGATGTTCCCACACCTTACGGATTCGATAGGTTCCAGGTAATGATTTTACATATAACCCTAAGATATCAAGATTTTCAACATCGTTTAGATAACAAAGTTGATTATCTTGCATATCCTTTAGAATTACTTTATTACCGTATACGGTATAATAGCACCAAGAGCATCCAGGAATAAAGAATCGTTTCCCTTCAGACTCCATTTTGTTGATTTCATCAACCCTAAATGTAAATAATAATGTATCCATTCATTGTGTCTCCTTAATAAATAACATCAAGTAGTTTCAATAATCCATATAGGATTATAATACAAACTGCTCCAAAACCGAGTCGAATGAACCATTCCACTGCTGTTAATATGTATCGTCCCTTGTTACTCATATAACCCTCCTCATTATAAGTCAATAATATTACTCATATGAGAGGTACCAGAACGAGTACGTAAGGTAATATCCCCTAAACTTTCTAAGATAGGATTAAATTTAGAGATGATATCATCCACCATAGTATCAATATCCATCGTGTCGATTACCCATTGTGGTAATCGATCAATGTTTTGCGGTATACCCACCACCGTGATACCACCTTTAGCAATCTCGCCAATCGGACTTTCAAATATTTCCTTACGGATAATATCAGCCACATCACCAAATCGATCAATGTTATCATTAAATCGCTTCTCCGTTTTATAATCCATCTTAACAACGAATATCTTTTCAGGAAGGTTAATGAGTCGATTCTTTTCAACTGCATTCCATACAATCGTTGCTTTAATGGCTTGCTGACTATATGGTTTCTTGTAGGCTTCTGGTTCTTTGGCAGATACTAGGTTTAAATATGTAAGTTCACCATTAAGGAATGAGTTTCTAAGTATCTCTCTAAAGTTCTTAATTTTACGAATGATGGAACTTACATTAATTTCATCCACATTCAGAATATCATCATGAATGATAGAGGTGAAGAATGATTTTACATCATCCGATGTGGTAGACTTAATAAAGTCCAAACCAGAAATTTTAACCATAGGTGGATCAATTAATTGACCTTCCTGTAATCGAGTATATGATACATACCGTTTCTTCTTTGGTGTCAATATCATCGTTAAGTTATAAAACTCATTCTTCATATTGATACGTTTATGTTGGTCTGCTGGCATATTCACATCTTGACAATATCGTTCTAAGAAACATTGTGAATAGCGTGTTAATATATAGGCCATGATATTACAACAGATGAAGTCTAACTCATCTTCGTTTTCAGCAGCTACTTGATTGGTGAGATTTTGGCTTAACATAAGTTCCATATATTTGGCAATCGTTACCATAGTGGAATCTGTATCTTGTGTCACTGTTGCAAATCGAGTATGTTGACTATCTCGAACAATACGAGACCGTGTTGGGTGAATATGACATACATTATGGAAGATATACTGCCATAATGTAGTAATTGTATCTTCGATTTCTTCTGGTACTTTATTTGGATTACGGAATGATTTTGTTTCGGAACATAGAACTGTTAAAAGTTCTTTAACTTCACTTACATCCCGTAAGAATTCATATAGATTATTCTTAAAGTACAATCGAAGTTGATCATAGTCAGATAGATTAGACACTATCGTTGTTAACATCGCTCTATAGTCGTCATTATGGGATTGATCATCTCTAAACTGGGATAGTAATCGATCAACGACCCGTTTCACCATGTTATCTGAATATGGATTAGAAACTGCAAAGTTCATATCCATATCGGTCTTGACAACTCTATCGATAAATAGAAGGCACTCATCTAAATCAAAGAATTTAATATTTCCTTCTAATAGAGCCTCAAATGAAGTTTCTGCCGTAGCAATCAATGCTTGACCTGTACCTGTGGTAGATGCCGCCACATATAAATTGTAAAATACAGACGTATCAGCACCTGCGGCACCGTAATATGAGTTGGCGATAACTTTCTCATTCCCTTGACCGATATCTCTTACAAGGAATTCATAAGACCCTTGTGGATATTTCTTACGTTCGGCTTTAATCTTATTACGATTATCTAAACTTTCAATCAAAAGTCCCGCTGAAGCATTGGCTGATTTATCGTGGGGTTTAAATAATACACCATATCCTGCTAAAATTGGTTTCTGTTTAGCAAAGAATTCTGTCATAGCTAATAGGGTAGTATCTCTTGATGTCCCTAAATAGTTATTATCTAATAAACAAGGATGATCCTTCATTCTTGTATTAATAATGCGATATAGTTTCTCCTCAATATCTGATTCTGACATTGATGGATAAGTTCGCATAAGTTTTATTTTCATTTCAGATACCCATTCTTTTGAGAATGACAAATCTGATTTATTGATTCCCATTAGTCTCCTCCTTTGTAATATAAAGATAAATGAATACATCATTAATGTATTCATTCGAATAATATATATTTGTAACCAAGACTATGAAAAATCAGAAAAAGAATAGAGAATACGGAACGAGTCCGTATTCTCTATTATAAACATTAATCGATCGATAATATGAGGTTTCTCTTAGTATTCATTCTAATGTTTAAACCATTACCATGGTTTTTATGTCCACCAGCATTTTTGCCAAATAATATAGTTATATCCCCAGTATTAGTCCAGTCACTGTTGTTTGAAGTATAAACTACAGTTCCTGTATCCTTATCTGTTATTGTAACGTGCCTAAATATTTGACCATTACCTGCACTCCATCGATACGGTACATAAACGGTTAGTGTACTATCAAATGGTATGTCAGTCACAATTTCAGTTCTTTCAACGATACTTTCTATAGAATACTCATATCTGTTATTCTTTATCAGATTGATAAGGTGACGCTCGTTATTTTTATCTATATATGAATAAGCCACGTTACCTTTTCTTGGTAATTCTATAGAAACGTTTGTTCGTTGTTTAGCTACTTTAATAGTATAACCATCCAACACATTACTGTTATTCACAGTAACAGACTTCCACCCATTTGTTAATATAGAAGAAAGTTCCTTAGTTTCTTGACCTACACCAATAAATTTATACTCATACCCTTCATCAACAGGGACTTGAGTAAATAGTCTAAATTCAACCGAAGTTAATACTTTAACTTTTCTTGGTGTTGTGATTGTACATTGGGTACGATCATCATTCGGTTTATGATTAAATCCAATACTATTAAAGATAACTGGTATATTACCATCATTTACACATGTTTCTGTTGTAAAGAATGTTCGATTAGCCGGTTTAATCATATTGATAAATGACAATGAATTCACTACGCCACCCATATAGTTATTATGTAATGTATTGATTGGTAGTCCTGATTGACCATCAATTGTCATAGTAACAAGATCACCTAACCCAACATCTCGAGTATTCATTAATTTAACGATATAATGAGCACCTTGATTATGACCAGTGATAAATGGAATATCTAACTTATCTTCTGGATTCCTTGAATAGGATTTATCAAGAAGTCGCATACCAGCAATTTTATCCACACCATTATGTCGTTCATATACAACGATAACAGACTTATCATTGTTTTCAACAATATCAGCATGAATACGAATAGCTAAAATATCACCCACATTATACGTCAATTCACTCATATCCCAAATACCAGTTCCTAATGATTTAGGACCGATAGATGTAATTTGAGGACCCGAACCAGATAGAATATCGCAATATCCATTTTCAGTAGTGAATCCTTCGATTGAAATACGATTCATAGCATCCATACGTTTAAAGATAATCGTACCTGTATTTGAACGATAGGTATTAGGGATAGCCATTTGAGAGTAATGGTCTTTATTAGTATTAATTTCAACAGAATTAATGTAATGACCATTATCGTCTAGGATAGCATACCCTTTCGTTGTACTAGAATGTGTTGATTCAAAACGAATGTATTCATTATCAAAATCAGTATAGTATAGTTTAGTATCAGTTTGTCTACCAAATGAGATAACGGTATAAATAGGCAATGGTGTTTTAACAACCTTACGGTTTAATTGATGCACATCTTGTAATGTACACGTAGTCATTGTATCAATACCAATATCAATCATAGACTTAGCTGTATCTACACTGCATCCGATTTGATATAGATGGTTAGTATCTGACACATCAATCTTATATACATTTTTATTGTATATAGGTTCAATAGTGAGAGATTTAGACGCATTCTTATTACTCAATACAGAATAATCAACCACTTGATTATCAGCATCTTTCACACATACGTATTGTGTAGCAATATCCGGAGCATGTTTAAACACTTCATCTAAATACACAATCACGTTAGAGGAGTATCCATTACTAATTTTAGCTAATGGGTTTTGGTAATATAGACGATAATCTGGATATAATTCCACAGTATTCGGTTTATATAGAATATCCTCTGGTGTTACTGGAGCCATAGAACGTAATCTAATTTGATCTCTAGGTAACACGGTTTCAGGAATTTGAGGTGTGACTGTAAGATCTAAGTAGGTATGAGTAGAACCTTTAGATAGTCCCAATATAGCAACTTTATCAATTAGACCCTTGGCTCGTGCAATATTATTACGGAACCCATCAAGTGTAGGGACATTCGTTTTACTAATCGTAAACGAAGACCCCGCATTATTAACAACAGGTTTCATCGTAATATGATATCCATCAACTGCATTCTTATGGATTTCAGATGTTAAGTTAGATTCATTAACAACCAGTGCACTGATATCATTTGGAATAGGAATGGTTGCCGTTTCTAAATGATATAGATTAATAGCTCGATCTTTAAATTTAAAGGTAACTTTAAAATCATCCAATCGATTTACTAAATATAACCAATGACTCGTTGTATTCGTAACTTTAGAAATCACCAAATCACCATAATAGCTTATGATGTCACTACATAAATCAAGAGCATTACCTACGTTAACACGAATCAATGGTAATGGTCTATATTGTAACGTAAATCCATAGGATGGATTTTCAGCTGTGAAGGTAATTGACTCTGGCATACCATAGGTATCAGTGGCAAATACCGCCAAATCTTTACCAGTTCGATTATCAGTTACGACTAGCACTTTAGATTCAGTACCCGTTACGTTTAACAGTTGGTCATTTTCGATTGTGATGGTACGTGTTAAGTTGACTTCATTTTCTCCATACATAGGGAATGTATCAGGAGCAAATTGTCCACTTCTCCAACCATCAGAACTTAATATACAATCTGTTGGCACACCTGCACCATATGTCAACTCAAGACATCTTGGTGGGATATACCGTTTAATGGTAATGATACAATTATCGTATCGTTCATCTAACCACATAGCATTATCACCTAATGCACGAACTGCTTTCTTACGGTTATCGTAGCGATAGGAATCAACAACGGCACCAGTGTCCTTATTTGTAAAGATAATATCGAAGAAACCTTCATTGATTCGATTACCCTTATTATCTTTTGCAAAGTTAAATACAAGTACAGATCCATCAATATATTTCAAGTATTGTACATCAGTAGGTGATGTAATTCTATCTAAATATTGAGCAGGAGTTGAGTTACCAATATCAATTGAATAGGTGTAGATGTCAACAATGTCAACGTCAGATTGACCAAGTTCCATTCTATAGATATGGTCTACAGGCTCACTCTTTAAGAAATATTCGTTAAATGGTGAATGAGCAGAGAATGTTAATTGCTTAACTGGTTTATATTGATCATATAACGCAACAGCCGATACAGTACCTTCATCAGTACCGACACGAACAGTTACCATTTTATTCGGAATATTATTCAAAACAACTGGAGATACATAGGTGACATCCATATTGGATTTTCCATTAGCAAATAATGGATATAGATTATCTCTATATTTACCAATATCATCTACCCGTTCACCAGTCATATTGGATGAGTTTGGAATAATCACATGACCAATTTCATCAGAGATAGAGGATAATAAATGAAGTTTCAAAATGTTCTTAGCATTAAACAATGTTAAGTACGCATCACCCTCATTGAAATTGTTTGCATCTGGTACAGGGATATCAATAAAGAACCCATTTTCCCCAAAGGTAACTTCATGGATAGTCGGATTAATTTCAGGCTCATTGACAATATTACGTACATCATCAAAGAACGCTGATTTAACATTAACTGCTGTATTAAGGAATACCCGTATAACACTAGAACCACAATCAACACGTACCACCCCATCATGTAATGTATCCATAACGATAGTATCATTACTGTCAACATATACACCTTCAGTCTTATTAGAAATCACTTCTACTGACTTCACATGATCCGTAAATAGTGGAGATGTGGTGTCAATATGAATTTCTTTGACTGTTTGTGGTAATGGTTCATAGGCAACTGAAATACGTGTAATTGGTTTATGTAACGTAATATTCAATTTACCCGTATTAGGATTACAGAATTGACGAGTGATAATCCTACCACTATCCAAATCACGAATGAGTAGTAGTTTATTGGTAGGACCCACTAATCCTTCTTTTGTAATCGTAAACGTACTTGTATTAGAAAATTCATCATATAATGAATAAGTATCTTCTACGAACACTTTAGGGTCATCAATATCTTCATCATTTTCCCATTTACCGTTAGATAGTAAACCATCATCAGGGAAACCACCATTAAATTCCATATATAATGGATATTTAACTTCACCACGACTTGGATCGTGGGTTTCAATAGTGATTGTCATGGAACCTGGTATAATATTGATGATTTGATTGATTTGATCATCTGGTTTATTCGTTAACATATGCGAATATACCAAATGATTATCACCATCTACGATTTTCACATAATACTTACGAGATAATGCTTCTGTAGCTACAAAAGCGATTCGTAAAGCATTCAATGTTTTAGCATTCACACTAGCACCATGTGCTACGGTTTGAATCGTATGATCAAATTCATTTTCAACTGTTACTGTCAACTTAGCTTTAGTTTCATCAGTAAACGGATTAGTACCTAAGAATTTAATCACCGAATCAGTTGGTTCCACATATGATTCATATTCACCTGGTTCAGGTAACGTTGGTTCAGGTGTAGCAATATGTTCAGGCATACGAGGATTTGGGTCTACAAATGGAACAATCGTTACATCTTTTGGTGGATCCTGTGGTAATGAATGAGGATTTACAGAACGTTTTGGTTTAATGTATGTACTAATATGAGCTCGGTCATAACCACCACCATCTTCAACATTATCACGGTCATGGATCACTTTATAGTTAGCGGGATTTAAATCATGTAAATCCACACCATCTAATTCAGTTGGTTCTGGAATTTCTTTCTCTCGTTCATGAAGAATTTCAGTATCATAGTCATAGATCGTTTTAACATTACCAAATGAAATACCGTTTTCGATATATTCTCGTTCTGTAATAGTTCGAGTATCATCAGGAATGTTATCGTTTGCCAATCCTTCATATACGTTTCTAGGAGGAGGATTGACACCACCCGTTTCTTCTAGTGTCTTATCATGCCACATGTAGAAACGATTGTCTTGTGTCACATGCCAACGTACACGGTCATCACCATTGAGTAGTACACGATACCCATAATTTTCATCAAATAATGGTTCATATAACTCTAAGTCGTACCGACGGTCAGCATTCACGAATCGATTAAAGAACCAGTCATCCAATAAGTCTTTATACCAGTTACGAATTTCATTCAAATCTTTGATTTTCCCATCAGGGTTAATCTTTTCAAGAGAATCTAATACGTGCTTTTGGTATTCTTTATCTTTATTGAATAGACGGTCTGCTAAGTACGCAGAATCTTCATCGATATCGAATTTAAACATAGCATCGGAAGCATGTACCTTTTCATAAATTTCAAGGTTGTCTAATGTATTATGTTTCTTTAAGGTTGTGATAATAAACTTAAATGGTGCAATGATTTTAATATCTTTCTTATGAAGACGTACCCCATTCAAATAGATATCATGATACGCTAAACAGATTGGACGAGTTGTCTTACCTTCCAAATCAACAAAACCATCATTACGAACATGACGACGATGATAGATCAATCGTTCATCATACCCAACGTAGGCAATACGATGGAACGCTGTTTCACCAGCTTTAATTGGTAAATTGAATTTTGGACGTTGTTTGAAATTCTCATGTTTGTAGATAACATAAGAGTTCTTAGAGAATAAACGACCATCTTCTGTATAGATACGAAGACGTGGTTTCACATCCTGTTTTACGTTAGTAATGTAATTTTGTAAGTTGAAGTTAACCCCAATATTACGTAGATAATCATCACCACTATTCTTACGAGTAAAGGTAACTAATTGGTTATTAGCACGTAAGAATACACCTTTATTAGCATTCGCACGTTCTTTAGGAACAATACGAAGTTTCATCTTAGGAGAGATATAATATACGGAGTTAGTCAGATCCAATTTAGATTCAACATTATCCATTTCCGTATCAATCACAAACACATCATATCGATCATTTACGTATTCATTCTCTTTGTTTGTTAAGAAGAATGAATTAGCTACCGTAGATGTCTTAACGATACCCTTAAGAGGAAGTGTTAATCCTTCTTCAGGAATGGAAGGGATCCAGTACCCAAAATTGATACCATCAAATCGTTCTACTTCAATCATAGAATCTGGTTTGATTAATCGTTTTGGTAAATATACATATTGGAACCCTCTATGTACAATGATAGCTGATGGAATCACCATTTTACCATCAATATAGAATAGATAGGAGTTTGCATCATCAAACTTCATATCATTTTTGTACGTAAATACATATTGCGTTTCCGCAAATGTCTTATGGTCAACTTGGATATGACCAGTTGGATCGACTGGCACATCTTGTTCTGTAGAGTTACGTTCCTTAGAAGCTAAATGTTCAGCACTCCATTTGGAGATGTCATGATACCAACCAGTTAAGAAACCGTATGTTCTACGTTCATACTCAAGATAGAATTCAGACCAAAGTTTAATCAGACCACTAATCGTGTTCATCTTATAGTGGAATGGATTCCATCGATCTGTCATATCCACTGCATGGATACCATCATTCTTTTCAAAGTAATCTTTAAGACGATAGTCCCAATCAGCAGGTTTATAATTTTGCAATATCTCGGGAACGGAACCTTGTTGATAGCGATCTAACAATCGTTCTGTTTCTAAGTAGAAATCCATTTCAGTATCGAATTTAATATGATGGTTTTGTGTAGCTTCATCATATAAAGCAATCAAGAGAAGTTGATATTTCTGAGGATTACTGATTTCGATAATGTTTGGATAGTGTTCCGTTAAGACCACAGTGCCATCGTTTGGTACATAATCTCTACGGTTTGGGTGTTTATATAATACAATGATATCATCTTTAGGTAATGGCATCTTTTGTAATTCAAAATCAACGAAGCGTTGTGTAGCACTAACTGATTTAATTTTGAATAAAAGTTCAGTACCCACTAAGATGACACGATGTGTATCAGCATAATCGGCGATATTAATACCATCAAATGTGAAGTTGGTATAATCAGGATTATAGTGGACACCACCAGTGAATTCAGTTTCCAATGTTTGTTTATTTTGGAAAATGGCAAAGTAGTTATCCGTTACATTAAATTCTCGTTTAGTAGAATAGAATGCATTCAATAATAATTTACTACCAGCTGTATTGGTGGTATTAATCGTTTCCGCTACAGAAACGATAGCATTTGGAATGAAGAGAACATTGATTACTTTAGGTGTATCGATTAAGTATTTAGCTAAATCTTTACGTCTAAAGTAGATATATGTGAACTCCTCGTTCGGTTTAATTCTAATATTCGTGATTAGTTTGTTATCCACGAACACTAGTACGTTGTATTTAAAAAGCTTTCGATTTCGATTAATTTCATCGAAGGTTAATGCTTTATTATATATTGCAGAATCACGCCATGCTTTACGACGACCCGTTGCAATAAACTGATGTTTCATAGGGAAGACGAGAACTCGTTCAGAGTTCACGTCATCAAACATTTTAATCCCTACTTCAGTTTTCAACTGAGCTGTTGTAAATCGTTCTTCGTGATAAGCTACCAAGTCACGTTGGATTTGGTAGTCGTATTGATAGGATTTAATCTGCATATCAGCAAAGAATTGTCTAAACATCTTAGGATTCAAATCACCTAATGCTAGATCTTTCTTCACCATATCCTTAGTAATATCTTCAGGCATAGTCAGTTAACTCCTTTATGAGAAACGATTATAGAGAGTTATTTACCTTTCGCAAAGTTTGCTACTACGGCATAAAGTTTATCACCAGATTTACCGATGATATCATCAAATGCATATTGGTTGTTTAAGAAACCACCATTAACAGCACTTGCAATATTGAAGATAAAGTAGTTAAAGTTTTCTAATGCGAATAGTGCAGCATCACCATACATTTTACAGAACGCTTCCACATAACCACGAACAGTCAAATCTTTCATTGTGTTAGTGATCATATAGGCACTTTCTTGTAATTGTGTAATGAATGTAGCAATATTTTCATAGTGTTCTGGTTTAAATGCAGCTTCGATATCTCGAACTGCAATTTCAGTCAAACCAGATACTTTCAAGGCATAGTTTTGTACCATGCTACTATCTTGGATTTTCAAAATAGATAAGAAGTAGTATTTAGCTGTCAAGTATAATACTTTAGCAAAAGCTACCTTATCTACATTAAGAGCGAACAGTTTATTCAATACACGTGTCAGCATATGTGCATAGACAGATGCCCCTTCCATGTAAAGTGTTGTGTTGTTTAATTTAGAGAAGTTTTGTTGTACAACTCTAGCAATAAAAGCAGATTCCAATAATACATAGAGTTTCTTTGGATCCACTTCGATACGACCACTGTCATCTTTTGTATAATTAGCAACGCGGTCTAATACGGCAATACCAAACAGATGTTGTGGATTACCAGCTAAGAAAAATGGGAATGGAGGTGGCAATTGGAAATTGATATTGGAACCAATTGGTAGCATTTTACCATATAACCCCTCTTTATGTGTGAATGCATTCAATACATCATTCACAAGCGGATACTTAAAGTATCTGCGAATATTACTAAGTGCTTCATCTACAGCAGATGCATCTACGATAACGGATTTCGCTAAATAATTTTTAAGCAAAGTATCCATTTTATTTCCATGATTAAAAATGGAATATAGATACGAATCTCGGATGGAAGATAATTGACGTGTACTCATTACGCTTCTTCTCCTTTAATAC
>ENA-OWNK01000197-OWNK01000197.1-metagenome-genome-assembly--contig:-NODE-197-length-29134-cov-6.101723_pt1 | contig 29134 bp, 27 predicted proteins | sample MGYA00245343_ERZ651121 | MGnify/ENA primary metagenome ERZ651121 (study PRJEB26857, sample SAMEA4031775) | metagenome | biome: human; feature: oral; material: saliva | place: Philippines | collected 2014... | reverse complement strand
GGTACGTCGCATCAAAGTCTCCTGTATACCACGGATCGGCAATATCGCGCGGCACTCCTGCCACTTCTAACAAGCGAGCCACCGTCGCATCCGATTTTCCATCGACAAAAGCGTGAATATTACGCACATTCGACGCATCCATTCCAAGAATGTAGTCTGCGTCCAGGTCCGTCGCATCCAACGTCCGTGACACAAGCCCTTTTGCGGAAATGCCGTGCTCCTCGAGTTTCTTCCGAGTGCCGTGATGCACCGGATTCCCATGCTCCCACGTACTTGTCGCAGCGGAATCAATCGTAATTTTATCTTCCAATCCTTCTTCATGAACCATTTTTCTAAATACAGCTTCTGCCATCGGAGAACGACAAATGTTGCCCAGGCAGACGAACACAACCTTCATGACCGTCCCTCGCTTTCCATTCTTTCCCTTCACTATAACATACGAGCCACCCCCTTCGCAAAAAAATGTCTGTGTGGTGTTATAGCTTACTCGAACGAACTAAATTTTCTAAAATATCCCCTGTAGAAAGCAAAGACAAGATTCCTTCAAATCCTTGCGGATTTTTTTATAATCGCTGTAATGGGGCACCGGCTTGAGCCTACGTCTCAAGCACTTTCGAGATTCAAACGGACTCTAAAAGAGTCCGGAATTCACTTCGAATGCTATCCCACATCACTTCGATTATAAAATCCGCATGATTTTCCGTAATCTTGTCTGTAATCTTTACTAAATTTCTGCCTTAGTTTTTCGTTCGAGCTAGCTTCTACACTTTTTGAAGGCTTGCTCGTCTGTTACACTGCGAGAAACATATGAACGCATGTCACGTCCCTTCATCACCGCACCCCTGCAGCGACGATTTTTCCTGCACCCAACTCTTATTTCTCTTCTCCCTTTCTTTCGAATGAAGGCAAGATCCACATTAGTTATCTACCTAATTGTTCTTTCATTTTATCTAGAAATTGATTTAATTCCTTCTGAACTTTCTGTAATAACTCTTTTTCTTGAGAGTCAGTTAATTTAACTTCTTTCCTCGTATTGTCTTCTCCAATCGTATGGTAGCTTGAATAAATGATATTCCATTCTTTATCTAAAAAGAAAGTCCCGTTTATTTTCTTTCCATCATCCACCGTTGAAAAAAGAACAAGTATTTCGCTATCATCAGGACTTGGAACTCGTACTTTTAAATTCAATTCTCCATCCATTTCAAGCATATCGATACCACCTAAACGTCTAATAACTGAGTCTGATGGGATTCCATATCCTGCTTCTCTAATCTTGTCCGCATTACGATTTCTTAGCACGTGGGCAATCAATTCAATTTTATTATTAGATGAAAAGTCCGGAACTACTTCATCCTCATGAAATAACCAATAGCCAAAACCTATCACTGCGATTATTAGCAGTATCACTCCTGCTTTCTTTTTAGAAATCGACATTCTATTAGCACCCCTACTCACTTTTTAACAAATCATTTCTTTGATTAAGCCAATTATACTGCACGGTATCCATCTGCAGCAGGAATCTTATGATAATCTTTCCATCTTCTTCATTTCTCTCCCTATCTTTCGAATGAAGGCAAAATCCATTTGAAATAAGGTCCAAAGGCGAAGAATAAACGGAAGACCAAGGGATTCCATAGTAGCAACAATAAGGGAGTGCAACCAATGTGAATTACTGACTCTAGGGCGAAATCCGTAGAGTCAGTTTGAAGCTTGGTAGGAACTGAGACCTTGGGCTCAGTCCGGTGCCCTTATTGTAGCTACTATAGAGACATCCCTTCGGTCTGGAGTTTATTCATAAGCCCTTTGGGCTATATCCCCTCTTTTCATATGGATTTTGCATCCTTCGAAAACAAAAAATGGTGGACAGCCGTCCACCATTTTTTCTATTCCACTGTTACTGACTTGGCAAGGTTACGCGGTTTATCCACGTCTAAGCCTTTACCTAGAGAAGTGTAGTACGCGATTAATTGCGTTACCACAACTGATACGATTGGTGCTAATAAGATTGGCACCGCTGGAACGATGATATCGTCGCCTTCTTGTTCAACGCCTTCCATCGCGATTGTTGTTACGACAGCGCCACGAGCTTTCACTTCTTGGATATTTCCGCGAGTGTGGCTCGCTACAACTGGTTCGCTTAATAATGCGATTACTGGAGTGCCTTCTTCGATAAGGGCGATTGTTCCGTGTTTTAATTCTCCTGCGGCAAAGCTTTCAGTTTGCACGTATGAGATTTCTTTTAATTTCAACGCTGCTTCCATTGCTACATAGTAGTCTAAGTGACGACCGATGTAGAAAGCATTGCGAGTTTCTAATAAGCGCTCTTGAACTAAGTCTTGAACGGCTTGTTTGTCTGATAATACGCTCTCGATTGAAGCGGCAACGACACCTAAGTCGTGCTTCATGTCGAATGGAGCTTCTAAGCCTTTAGAAGCGCGTAATGCGTCTGCTAAAACGGCCATTACTGCGATTTGTGCAGTGTAAGCTTTTGTTGAAGCTACGGCAATTTCAGGGCCTGCATGTAATAATAATGTATAACTTGCTTCACGAGAAAGAGTTGAGCCTTTCACGTTTGTGATTGTTAATGATGGGAAGTTTTGCTCGTTTACTTTTACTAACGCTTGACGGCTGTCCGCTGTTTCTCCACTTTGTGATAAGAAAATGAAGAATGGTTTTTGTGATAATAATGGTTGGTGATAAGCAAACTCACTTGCTAGGTGAACTTCTACTGGAATTCCAGCAAGTTGTTCTAATAAAGCTTTCCCAACCCATCCTGCATGGTAGCTTGTTCCGCAGGCAATCACGTAAATGCGGTCGCTTGCTAAAATGCTCTCTCGGATTTCTTTATCGACTTGTAATTGACCATTTTCGTCTTGGTAGTTTTGGATGATTTTACGTAATACAGCTGGTTGCTCATCCATTTCTTTAAGCATGTAGTGAGCGTAAGCCCCTTTTTCTAAATCGTCTGCATCTAATTCTGCAACGAATGGCGCACGTTCTACTGGTTCGCCGTCGATTGTTTCGATTTCTACAGAGTCAGCCGTTAAAGTGATTAACTCTTCGTCTTTGATTTCGATGTAACGGTCTGTTTCAGCGATTGTTGCCATTGCGTCTGAACAGATTACGTTGAAGCCTTCGCCAACCCCTACTAATAATGGGCTCTTATGTTTTGCTGCGTAAAGAACGCCTGGTTTTTCGCTGTCTAATAAACCGAAAGCGAATGATCCGCGGATTTCTTTCAACGCGCGACGGAAAGCTTCTTTACCTGATAAGTTTTCTTTGTTTGCAAAGTATTCTACTAAGTTTACGGCAACTTCAGTATCTGTTTGAGATTTGAAATCAACGTCGCTTAAGTATTCTTTTTTCAATTCGTCATAGTTTTCGATTACGCCGTTATGCACTAATGTGAAACGACCTGATTGTGATTGGTGAGGGTGAGCGTTGTTTTCTGTCGCTGGTCCGTGTGTTGCCCAACGAGTATGCCCAATCCCTGCAAATGCTGGAATAGCTTCATCCACTGCATCACGAAGATTTTGAATACGTCCAACACGTTTCACTAATTGTGTTGATCCATCTTCGTCCATAATAAATAATCCTGCTGAGTCATATCCACGATACTCAAGCTTTTCTAATCCGTTTAATACTACTGTTTGGATTTTTCCATGTCCAATACATCCTACGATTCCGCACATAATTTTTAACTCCTTTTAATAAGAGGTCCCTTGTTGGCGCCTCCTACATTCTGTAATTTTTGATTATGTTTCTGGTGCTGTTTCAATTTTGTCATTTCCTTGCAAAAATGGTTTGTATGAAACTGTAGACTGCACTGCCTTGAGTCATCCGCCGAGTATTTCGATAAACTCATTCCTCGTCACCTGTTTTTCAAACAGGCCTGGCGCTATCCTTGTCGCTTCCTTTCAAAGCTTTCATAAATTTTCAGAAACATAGTTATCATAACCGAAGACCACCCCAAAAACAACTAATTTTCCTTTTTCCTAACCTTTTACAAACCAAACCTTAACCTTACCCCTCCTCAAACCGCACCCTTATTGCATTTCTAGGCAACTATTCAGTAGATACCACTTTCTAACTCTTCAATAGTAAAGCCTCACCCCCATTCCGAAACTTTTGTGTTTTATCACCCTGCACAAGTGATGTTGTAAGCCGTGAAAAGCACACACACTATTCTGCTCCTCCCTCCATTTCAAAAAGAATACCAATTTGTCATGAGTGGTGAGCGAAAAGCACACATGATGTCAGTTTCGATTCCAGCTGAACTATTCAATTCAAAAAAGCGATTAAAGGCGATTGGCTGTCCTTTCGGATTCCATAGTAGCAGTAATGGGAGGTGACATTAAAACGAATAAGACGGAGTTAGGAATTTATTCCTTACTCCGTCTTTGAGGATTTAAAGGTGAGAGACTACAGGCTCGAGCCGGTGCCTCATTACAGCTACTATAGGAAACATCCGAAAGGATTTAAGCCAATAGCCGCTAATCGCATTTCACTTATTTTATGAAATTGAATAGTTTGGTGCTTCTTTCGTAATTTGTACATCATGCGGATGGCTTTCTCTTAGCCCCGCACCACTCATACGCACAAACTGCGTATTCTCGCGAAGCTCTTCTAAATTATGCGCCCCAACATACCCCATCCCAGAGCGAAGTCCGCCGACCATTTGGAAAATAATATCCGCCGCAGACCCTTTGTAAGCTACACGCCCTTCGATTCCCTCTGGTACGCGTTTGTTCGCTTCGTTTTTCGCTTGGAAGTAACGGTCACCTGAACCATTTTCCATCGCTGCTAGACTTCCCATTCCGCGGTATGTCTTGAAGCGACGTCCTTGGAAGATTTCGAATTCACCTGGAGATTCATCTGTTCCGGCAAGCATGCTTCCTAACATCACCACATGTCCACCTGCTGCGATGGCTTTGGCGATATCTCCGGAGTACTTAATCCCACCGTCTGCGATGATCGCTTTGCCAAATTCTTTCGCCACTGTTGCAGCATCGTAAATCGCTGTGATTTGTGGAACCCCTACACCGGCAACGACACGCGTTGTACAGATAGAACCAGGTCCAATTCCGACTTTTACAACGTCCACGCCTGTTTCAAATAAGGCACGTGTTCCTTCTCCTGTTGCGACGTTTCCGGCAATCAATGTTGCGTCTGGGAACGTTTCGCGGATTTCTTTGATTTTACGGATTACGCCTGCGCTATGTCCGTGAGCTGTATCAATCACGATGGCGTCCGCCCCTGCGTCTAGTAATGCTTTTGCACGTTCGAATGTATCTGAAGTAATCCCTACTGCTGCAGCCACGAGTAAACGTCCGTGTTCGTCTTTAGCAGAGTTCGGGAATTCAATCACTTTCTCGATGTCTTTAATCGTAATTAATCCTGCTAAGCAGCCTTTATCGTCTACTAATGGTAATTTTTCGATTTTATGTTTTTGAAGAATCGCTTCTGCATCTTTCAATGAAGTTCCAACTGGAGCCGTTACGAGGTTCTCTTTTGTCATTACTTCGTCAATGAAAATGGAATAATCTGAGATGAATCGTAAGTCACGGTTTGTCAAAATCCCAACGAGGTGACGTGTTTCTAAGTCATCAACGATTGGTACACCGCTAATACGGTATTTTGACATGAGGTCTTCGGCATCTTGTACTTTATGGGATGGAGTTAAGAAAAATGGATTGATGATAACGCCACTTTCTGAACGTTTTACTTTATGAACTTCTTCTGCTTGTTCTGCGATAGACATGTTTTTATGAATCACGCCTAATCCACCTTGACGCGCAATCGCAATCGCCATTGTTGAATCTGTGACGGTATCCATACTTGCACTCATTAAAGGAATATTGAGACGAATGTTTTTGGCTAATTGCACGCGTAAATCCACGTCATTTGGCAAGACATGACTCTCCGCTGGAATTAGTAAAACATCATCGAATGTGTATCCTTCTTTTTGAAATTTTGTTTCCCATTTTGACATAGCTCAAACCTCCAGTGATTGAATTTATTAACGAATAATATACCACTTTTAAAAGAAAAAGCAAGTTTTTCTGCAGAAAATCCTGATAATTCATGGAAGTTTCATCTTTTATTGTTCGTATTTTAATGAGAGTTTAATTTTTCACAAAAATACCGCCCAAAGCTTCGGAATTATGCTACACTTATAGTGACAAAGAAAGGATGATTTATGTGAAAAAACAACTCTTCCCAGCAGTTGCACTAAGCTTCATTCTCCTCGGCTGTTCGGGCAAGAACACGCCCACTGAAACGACCACGAGTTCGATGGCAACGACTGCACAAACAACAAGCACGACAACAAGCTCAACAACTGAAGCGACCGTCAATAGTACAGAGGCCTCTTCTGAAGAAACGACTGCAACCAAGGCTACTACGCAAGCAAAGGCTGCAAGTGGCAAGGCTGACCTTTCCCTTGGGTATGACATCATCGTCAATAAAAAACACGGACTCCCATCAACGTATGCGCCCGGCGAAGATCCAACGGCTGGCCAACAAGTCCGCGCGTTAATTCATCGCATGCAAGAACTCGGCTATCCAATTAGCGATTCTTACAGCGGATATCGTTCCTATGACTATCAAACCGAACTCTATAACAACTATGTAGCCCGTGAAGGACAAGCGGCTGCAGATACGTACTCTGCTCGCCCAGGATATAGCGAACACCAAACAGGGCTCGCCTTCGATATTCTCGACTCTCATGGAAACTTACTCGATGGCCCAGAATATCACGACGCCATCCACTGGCTTCATACACATGCCCATGAGTACGGCTTCATCATCCGATTCCAACCAGGCAAGGAAGCCATCACTGGTTACCAAGCCGAAGCCTGGCATTTAAGATACGTCGGTGATAAAGCAACAGACATCTATAACTCCGGCCTTTCTCTCGAAGAATACTTCGGTGTTCCTGGCGGGGACTACGAATAGAAGAATCTGAAACAAAAATAAAGAAGCAAGGTACATATCAATGCACCTTGCTTTTATTCTATTATTGAATATACGTCAAACTCTTACCGATAATGAACGTTGTGGTCACATTATGTAATATCGCTAATAGACTAGGCGAAACAATATCAATCAAACCTAATCCCATTAAGAACGAATTAATACCCACTGTGTGTTTTAAATTGGCATCTAATTGGCGATTTAGTTGTTCGGTTATATTTTCCAAAACCTCTAATCCCGTTAATTGTTCATTTAAGAATAAGATATCGCTGGCTTGACGCGCAATATCTGAAGCGCCTGCCATAACAATACCTACATTTGCAAGAGAGAGTGCAGCAGAATCATTAATTCCGTCTCCAATCATCAAAACATGATGACCTTCCTCTTGAAGCTGCTCAATTACTTGATGCTTTTGTTCTGGCTTCACTTGTGTATAAACTCTGTCAAATGGAATCAGCGAGCAAATTGTTTCTGTACGTTTTTGTGTATCCCCTGTAAGAAGTACAATCTGTTTTCCTTTTTCTTTTAACTCTTTCAATAATGCAATCGCTTCTCCTCTTAACGGAGTATCAATAAGGAAAATGGCAATTAATTTTCCGTCATAACTTAAATAAAGTAAGTTGTATTTTTGGCTATATTCTTCAATTACTGCTTTTTGCTCATTGGAAATAGTCGTCTTCTCATCTTCTAATAATTCCAAACTTCCGATGACGACTCTTTTTCCATCAATCGATGATACGATTCCTTTTGAAGCTACGTGAGTTAATTTCCCATGCATTTCCTCATGTTCAATCCCCTCATCTTCTGCCTTCTTAACAACAGCCGTCGCAATCGGATGGTAAATATGTTCCTCCAAACAAGCTGCAATTCGTAAAACTTCCTCATCATCATATCCTTCATACGCAATAATTCGTTGAATTTTTGGAACTCCAGTTGTCAATGTCCCCGTTTTATCAAAAACAAAAGTATCAACTTGTGCATATTCATCTAAAGAATTAGATCCTTTAATGACAATCCCCTGATTAGAAGCTGCTTTAATGGCTGTTAAATAAGTTGCTGGTGAAGATAATTTTAACGCACATGAATAATCCACTAATAGGAAAGTGAGTGCTTTAGAGACTGAGCGTGTGAATAAATACGTCAGCGCCATCCCTATGAAATTATATTTCACTAGCCCATCTGCTTTTTCCATTAATTGCTTTTGCTGTTTCGATTGATGAAATTCACTCGATTTAATCAGCTGAACAATTTGCTGCAAGCGTAAGTTTTGTTGCTTATTTGTCACTTCTACTAATAGTTCGCCATGCTCTACAACTGTATTAGCGTAGACCATATCTCCAATCTTCTTAGAGACAGGGAAAGACTCACCTGTTAATGAACTTTCATTTAAGTAGCCTCTTCCATTGACAACTCTTCCGTCAAAGTAAATTTCTTGACCTTCCGTAGCAACAAAAACATCCCCAACTTCAACATGATTACTCATTTTCTTGAAGCGCTCGCCTTCTTTTTCAATCCATATTTCATAAATATTATTTGTTAAGTTTTTTTCGAGCTCTTCAATCGATTTCTTTTGGGACCAGTCATCTAAATCGTCTCCTAAATTTAATAGGAACATAATCATATCTGCAGTCTTATGATCTCCCATCGCCATAGAAGTTGATATCGCCACAAAATCGAGTAAACTCATAGAAAGTTTTTTCTCACAAATTGATTGGAAAGCAGCCTTTCCAAATTTCACCATTTTCATAAGTATCCATCCCATACGAATAGGTGTTGGAAGAAAGACTTTTGAAAGCATTCTTCTATAAAGATGCATTGAAATAATATCATATGGTGAAGAAGCGACTAGCCACTCGGTTTCTTTTTGTTTTTCAATTACGTTCTCCATTTGAATCAAAGATAAAAACCTTTGAACTTGTTGAACTTTCCCTTGAGTAAAATAAACTCCTACATGTTTTAAATCTTTATAAAAGTGCAGTTTTTCAATGCCTGGGACTGTGCAAGCTAGTTCCTCTAAATACATTTGGACTGGATGCGGACATGTAAAAGGGAGCTCTAAACGTACTCTAGAGTTTGATTGATGTTTAATAACATACTTCATTATTTTTCACTAGTTTCTACTACTAATTGTGCATTTTTTTCTTCAGCATATAAGTCTTTTGCTTCTTCTAAGACATCATCTGCATGTTGTTTTACAGTAGAAACAGTTGCGTCAATACCATCTTTTAATTTATAAGAAGTAGCGACCGCTTTAGCATATACATGCTTTGCGTCTTTGCTCGCTAATAGTTTTAATCCTAACGATCCAAATAAAACGCCTCCCGCAAATACACTTGATTTTTTAGCAAATTTTCCTAAACTAATAAGTTCTTTAATCATTATGATTACCTCCATTTTTTCTAATTAGAATTATTCAATTCTTACTATAGTATACCGATTTAAACTCCGAATTTCAATAATGAAAAATTTACGATTCTCTTGGTCTCTTTCGCTTTCAAACTAAAAACTACCTTGGAGTTCCAAGGTAGCTTATTTTTTCTCTAACCAAAAGAATGCCTGTGGTAATTTTTCCTCAGCATTCCCAATAAAACATTTTCCATGTGCAAACAAAATATTGACTGGATTCCATGCTTTTATTTGTTGGTAACACTTTTTGGCTGTTTCCTTATTAAAAAAGAATGTCATTCTTAAATCTCTTGGAGTATGCCCATTTGGATATGCATTATCCCCCATTTTAAACAAGAAACGATGCAAACATGAACACTCTTCTCCAACTTCAATATTCTCAATTAAGTCCGTTAGAATTAACGTTTTACTCTTTTTGTGGAAAAATACTGACTCTTCTATAACGGCACTTCCTTCAAAAGGAAGATAATCAATTTCGTCTAACCAACTAATATCGATTGTTTTATCTAAGATTGTATAACTTTCAATGGATTGGAAGCTGTCAAAAATTTTCTCCAATCCTTTTGTCGCCCAAAGTTTCGCATTCGGATAGGCTTGACTCCACTCTTCCATATATACGTAATGCAATTTATTTGGAGCAACTATATGCTTCACATGACCCAGCTCATCGATTTCACTTTGCAACTGCGGTGTTAAATGAATAGGAGAATGAATCCATAAGTCATTATTTTCCAATCGCACCACAGTCATTCGAGTGCTAAATGGTACTTGAGTGATTTTAAAATTCATCTCAACAATTTCACCATCAACAATCCAGATACCCTCATCGATAGTCTTCAATGTATATAATGGCTCATATAATTTCACTGAACATTTCATATAAATTCACCAATTTTTATAGACTAATACACTTCATAATTTGTAATCAGCGGAGAGTTTTTCTTTAGAAGTTTTTGAAGCCGTTTATGGTATTGCGCAGGAAAAACCATATTTTTGGCACGTAACGCTCTTTCACGCAACACTTTTGCCACGTGATCCGCGAAGCTAAGACAGTTTCTCGTCCAACCATTATACGTCATGAATTTCGAACGATTGAATTTATAGAACACGGTATCCATCTGTTGCGCCATAAAATACACATACATCTCTTCAAAACGGTCAAACGTTGGATTATAGTAAATCGCCTCTCCCGTTGGACGCCACTGTGTTGTCGGTTCTAGAATCTTATTCAAGTACGCATGAATTTTATCCATCTGTACATCCGTCACAGCAATCGTATAAATATGCAACGCTTTTTGATAATGGTTTTTACAAAAAAGCATATACTCTTCACGCGGCGCTTTTATCAATACACCTTCAGCAATCCAACCACCTAGTTTTAAATTGGTCTCGTCATAGTTTCCATACGAATAAACAAACCCATCGATACATAAATCCACATGCCCAAGAGGTCCATTCCCACGCTCAGCCACATGCACAAAAATCTCAAAGCGACTCTTGGCACTCGGCGGGTACGCAATTGGATAAGGGACAAACGGGTCCGGCATATTTACTTTCGGAAATGAGTGTAGTACTTTTCGTACAACCTTCTCCATTAATTTCTTCTCTGCCATCACAAACTCCTCACACTGTCAATAGGCTTATTGTAGCACAAAAATTCATTGCATTCAGTTACTTTTAGAAAAATTGCACCCTTCTGTCATTTTCATTATAATAGAAATACAAAGAACATTGAGGATAGAACAGGCAGCTATCGCACCCTTGTGGTCTGAAAGAGATGTGGAAAGGTCACTCCACCAATGTTCACTTTGATAAAGCGGTCTTCGGACTGCTTTTTTATTTTATACAACAAAAAACCTCCCGTCAGAAACGGGAGGAAAAAAGGATAGAGTTTTATTTACTCGGGAGTAAATAATTCTTATTTGGGAATACATTTACTATAACCAAGTTTTATGAAGAAATTGTGATGTTTAATCCCAATTTTCTAGAAATTTAATACCCCAAAGATGCATGCATACCGGCAACGTAACCCGTTACAAAGGCTGCGGTGATATTGTACCCACCTGTGTACCCGTGGATGTCTAACAACTCTCCGCAGAAATACAGTCCTTGGGTTAGTTTTGACTCTAAGGTTTTCGGGTTCACTTCTTTCAAATGAACACCTCCACCTGTCACAAATCCCTTCTCAATCGGCAATGATCCATTGACCGTAAAGCGGAAATTCGTCAAGGCTTCTTTAATCTGTGCCCAGTTGGCTTCGCTTAAACGATTGACCGCTGTTTGGTCACTAATCCCCACTCTTGCTAGTAAAAATTCTACATAACGTTCAGGAAGTAACCCTTTTAAATGATTTTTAATCGATTTCAAAGGTGCATCCTCCACAAATAAACGAAATTGCGTATCGAGTTCCGCCTCGTTCATGTCAGGCAATGCATTCAGACTCATAACGACGTCCTTCTTGCCTTCTTTCTCCTGCACTTGATGCACGAAGCTTGAACAACGTAGAACGGCTGGACCGCTCAAACCAAAATGCGTGAAAATCATATCCATTTGATGCGTCACGACAGGCTTTCCTTTGCCATTTAAGACACTAAGCGCCACATTGCGAAGCGACAGCGCACGAAGCTCGCCTTTTTGGATAAACTCTTCGCCACTCGTTAGCGGAACTTCTGTCGCAAAGAGCGGTGTAATCGTATGGCCCGCTACTTTTGCGATGCCATACCCATCTCCTGTCGAACCCGTCTTTGGATAAGATTTCCCGCCTGTTGCTAGGATAACCGCATCGGCTTCCAGTTGCTCGCCATTATCAAGCTCCACCACTCGCACGGCTCCATCGCTGACACGAATTGTCTTCACTTTCACATTCGTACGAACGATAACGCCTAGTTTCTTAATCTCTTGAATAAACGTCTCCAGAATCGTCTTAGCCGAATCGGTCACCGGAAACATTCTCCCGTGATCTTCTTCCTTCAAGCGCACGCCGCGGCTCTCGAAGAACTGAATAATATCCTGATTGTCAAATTGCGAAAAGGCACTATATAAGAAGCGGCCATTTCCAGGAATGTGCTTCACGATTTCTTCTGGGGTACGACGGTTCGTCACATTACAACGCGTTCCCCCTGTATGTAATAACTTCTTTCCAAGGGTTGGATTCTTCTCAAGCAATACAACTTCCGCGCCATGCATCGCCGCACTGACCGATGCCATCAAACCGCTCGTCCCTCCACCAATAACAATAACTTTCATACTTGCCTCCAATTTTCTTTGTCCCAATCATTATAAAGCATGCAAAATAAAAAAGCCTAGAGAAACTCTCCAAGCTTAAGGTGCCCTATGATTCTTTAAAGTTTTTCGCACATTGAAAGTAAGAAATGCCTGAAACAATCGACAAACATCCACCTATCATGAGCGGACCGAAATACATTTCTAACCCTCTACTGAAACTGCTGATGATTTTTATGACAAATGCGTTAACAGCCTCTAAACCTGGAACTGTTGCTAGAAGTGTGAGTACTACCGGAATAAGCAGCACTGCCCCTGCTAAAACAAATAAGTTTGAGACCTTATTAGAAACTCGTTCGTCATCTTTATAATAGAGCGCACTTTTTATAGCGACAATGAACACGAGAGGATTCAATATCCACAACCCATATTGAACGGTATTCTGTATCAAATCACTTTTTGCAATTGCCGCAAAAGTTAACAGAAATGGTGATAGGACTGAAAAACCACCACCAATAAACCCTACCAAAGCACTAATCATTGCCCATTTTTTATCTTTCATCAACTATAATCTCCTTTTCATCAATCTTACCGAATGTTCTATACCCTACATTCCATCATGTTCTTTAAAGTTCTTCAAGCAGACTGCATACCCAATACCGCAGACAATCGATAGAACTCCAACGATCCATATTGCTGGGAAAATAATAGTGAAGATATCTCCTCTGGAAAAAATAGAATTTACAAACCACAGGATTCCCTCACCAAGAAAAGGAATTCTAAGTAGAAAGGCGATAAAGATTGGGATACAGCCGATAGCTCCTGCTACAACAAACGTATTGGCTACGAATGTAGAGACTCTGTCATCTCCTTTATAGTAAAGTTTACTCTTCAAAGCCACACAAAAAATCACCAAATACGTACACAGCATTAGAATTAACATGAAACCCATCGCCGAGCCATTTGCTCCGATTCCTGCTGCGAGGAGTCCTACGGGGGACACCATTATAAACGCCCCTCCAATAATGCCCACAAAAGCACACCAGAGTGCCCATTTTTTACTTTGCATATTCTTGTCTCCTTTCAGTCTTTAGCTCTCATTTTTTAAAAGCCACCCAACGAGCTTCGTTCCACACTATTCTTTAAAATTTTCAATGCAGTTAGCGTACCCAAAGCCTCCAATAATCGACAATACTCCAAAACTCCGTATCCATAGAAATATATTCGCAAAAGGCTCATCTCCGGATTGAATAAATTCGTTATACCCAGGTAAAACGTTGCTTAAAAAAGGAATGTCCCCTAGCCATCGGATGAAGATTGGGACAAACGCTAAAATACCGACCAGTAAAAAGAAATCAGCTACCCATTTATGGACTCGAGGGTCTCCTTTATAGTAATTTTTACTTTCAAAAGCAGTAATTAAAATCCCTATAACCGTATATGACACTAGACAGGCTGTCCCCAAAAACAATGGAATACTCAACCCCATCAATGAAATGTATAACACGGTTGGGGCTACCACTAAAAACAACCCACCAAAAATTCCAAGCTTACTGCACTTTAACACCAACTTTTTGTCTTCCACATTCGAAACCCCTCTCTATTTGTAATTTTCGAAATCCTTTCAATAAAACCCGCCAATTGAGCTTCGTTCTGCACTATTCTTTAAAATTCTTCAAGCAAGAAGCGTAACCGAGGCCACTAATAATCGACAGAAGCCCAACGACTACGATAGGTGGAAAGAGAATCAGAAAAATATCCACTTCTTCCTCAATCAAATCGAAAAATTGAAGTAAGGCTTGATCTAAAAACAGAACTTTACTAAGAATCACGATAAGGATTGGGGCACACCCTAAAATCCCTGCCAGTAAAAACAAGTTTGAGGCCCACTTCTTCACTCGTGAATCTCCTTTATAGTAAATAGAACTTTTAAGAGCGACTACGAAGATGGTCACATAAGTAGCCACTATCAGTAAGGCTGCAATCGTAAATAGGAACCCATCTGCTCCAAGCCCTGCAGCGAATAGTACAACAGTAGCCACTAGCAAAAGTGCCCCTCCCTTAATACCGACCTGAGCACTTCGTAATGCCCATGTTAATTCTTCCATCTCACACCTCTCCTTTAGTTCGAATCTTTAAATTTCCTTAGGCACATTGCATAATAAATGCCCCCAACAGCGGATAAAATCGCAGACAGAAACATTAGAAAGAGCGCACTTTGAAAGCCATCATTTCCGTCGAACAGCGCAAGCAGAACCCAATCACCGAATCCGCTGATGATTGGAACATTTGCCGACCCAATCAGTAAGCTTATAACGAAACCTACCCCGATTGAGGCTACAAACAACTTGGCCATCACTGGATTCACACGTTCGTCCTTTTTATAGTAGCGCTCACTTTTCAACGCTACGAAAAAGATAATGGCAAAGGTCACAACTGCTAAAGCAAGGAACAGCAGTGCCCCCGAACTACTAGCGCCAAGCACAGCTGCAAATAACATAAATAGGAAAAAGAGCGATAAAGGCCCGCCTACAATTCCCACAACCGCACTGATTTTAGCCCATCTTTTCTGAATCATATTCTCATCTCCTTTAGCGGTCAAAATTCGTTAACGCCCTCAAATAGTTAACACCGCTAACGATAAACAACACCCCTGCTAACCAGGGTAACAATAAATAACTCAGCGCATAAAGATCACTCGCCCACTCCCAGCTAAAAATGACTGTCTCTAATCCTTTCCACTCCATGATGATTCGCGAGAAATAAAATAGTACGATGAGTCCTCCCGAAGCTAAAAAGAGTTTTGGCACCCATCTTTTAACCCGAGTATCTCCTCTATAATAACGTAATGCTTTTATCCCTAAAGCTATGACCAATAGATTGATGATTCCTAAAACAATCACAGCTTCGTAAGGTTGAGGTTGCCGTGGACGTCTAAGGATTACGATGAGTACTGGTGCTAAAATCGCCATGACACCCCAAACAATACCGACAACGCCACAAATTTTTGCTAATGTCTTATTCTTCATCGTTCTTGCTCCTTCGAATTCCAAACAACAGTTAACGGTCGAATCGATTTAACGAAATTAAATATCCGGCTCCAGAAATCAATCCCAACAGTCCAGAAACTCCACCCGTGATAATGAGAATGGACCCCATCCCACCGATTTGCATCGTCAAATCATTGAGCGTCGTTAAGCCTGGAATATAGGACAGGAGAACAGGCAGCGTCGCAATGACTCCTAAACTTGCCGCCAGTAAAAAGATTTTCGTAATCCAATAGGGAACTTCGCCCGTCTTTTTATAATAGCTATGACTCATTTGAGCGACAATGAACATCACCCAAATAAATGCCACTAGATACAAAAACATCATCTGCGTCCGTTGAAGAATCTCAAGCATTTCACTCGATGGCGTCGTAAATGGAAAAATAATGCTAAAAATAACGATTGAAAAAATATTTGGAAGAACATACGTTGGAGCCACAAAGACGAGTCCACCCCACACAACTCCGAGTATTCCGCTCAGCAGCGCCCATAATTTTGATTTCTTTGGTTGTTCTACAACTTGCACTCACAACGCCTCTTTTCTTCTTTTTTTATTATTTTATCACAACCGCTCGCCCCATAGAAGAAAATCCCCAACAAAAAACACTTACGCCACCGGACGCAAGTGCTGAATTTCTTTATCCTTTTACAGCAATCGCTTGGATTTCTACAAGAGCATTCTTTGGTAAGGCTGCTGCTTGGAATGCCATGCGCGCTGGATATGGAGAAGCAAAATACTCTCCATATACTTCATTCATCTTCGCAAAGTCATTGATGTCTGCTAGTAGCACGGTTGTTGATACTACCGCATCCATTCCAACCCCTGCGCTTTCTAAAATCGCACGAATATTTTTCAACGATTGATGAGTTTGGCTGGCGATATCACTTCCTGCGAACTCCCCTGTTTCAGGTACGATTGGCAACTGTCCAGACACGACAATCGTTTCTCCCGTGTAGGCTACTCCCTGTGAGTAAGGCCCGATTGCTTTTGGAGCCTGTTCTGTTTGAAGTACTTTTTTTGTCATGAAAATCCTCCTAGTCTAATGGTGGCACAGTGTCCACGAATACATATTTTTTCATACGGTCAAATGCTTCTACCACACGCGCGTACGGTAACGCGAGGTTGATACGGATGCATCCTTCGCCAAAGAACATCTTGCCGTCTTGCCAAGCCACGCCGACATCCCAGCCGCGTTTTTCGAGCTGTTCCAGCGTCAGATTGTGTTTTGCTAAAAACTTCGAACAGTCGATAAAGAGCATATACGTGCCTTCCGGTTTGCTCACTTCCACGCCGTCAAATTCACGGTGAATAAAGTCGCACGCGTAGTCCGCATTCTTCTCAATCACTTCACACAACTCTTCCAGCCACTCGTATCCTTCCTCTTGATACGCCCCGATTAATGCATGCATCGAGAGGACGTTCATCGCGTTATAATGCGGCTTCATCCCTTTGGATTCCACACGGTCTCTTAACGCATCATTGTAAATCACATGATAACTTCCGACGAGCCCTGCCAGGTTGAACGTCTTACTTGGCGCATACATGGCTACTGTGCGATTTTTCGCATCTTCTGAAATCGACTGCGTTGGAATATGCTTATGGCCTTTAAAAATAATATCTGACCAAATTTCATCCGAGACGACAATCACTTCATACTTTCGGTAAATTTCCATCGCGCGTTCAATTTCTTCTTTCTCCCATACACGACCACTCGGATTATGCGGCGAACAGAAAATGGCCACATGAATTTTATGCGCTTTGATTTTTCGCTCCATATCCTCAAAGTCCATACGGTAAACGCCCTGTTCATCTTTCACAAGCGGGCTATGCACGGCCTTCAATCCATTATCGTTTAACGACTGCGTAAATCCGACATAGGTTGGGCTATGCACTAACACGCTATCCCCAGGCGCAGCGTATGATGTTAAAGTCGATACGACTCCCCCAAGTACGCCATTTTCATGACCGATATGCTTACGCGTTAATCCTGTTACCTGATGGTGACGTTCATGCCACTGGATAATGCTCTCGTAGTACTCTTTAGAAGGCATGAAGTACCCGAAAATCGGATGTCCCAATCGTTTTTGCATTGCCGAAATCACCGTCGGCACCGTTGGAAAACTCATGTCCGCGATCCACATCGGAATCACATCGAAGCCTTTCTTCGGTCTATCTGGCGACTTCCCTGGAATTAACCCCAGCCCATCAACAGCCAGCGCGTCCATCCCGTGTCTGTCATATTCCGTTGTAAAATCAAATTTCATCCGCAAAACCTCCTTGAATCTCCCCACCATTATACACCGTCCCCCGCCTCCACTCAACGCCCGTCGAGAACTCCGATGGGTGCGTGCTTTTCATAAAAAGCGTGATTCCTAGTGAACAGACACACACAGATTAGCGTTGCAAAAAAATCCTTGGACTCTATAGTCATAGAAAGAACGATTCGCATGCGAAAAGAATTAGAGCTCCATAGCGAGAATCGCTTTGGAGCTCTTTGACTTTCGCAAGGACTGAGACCTAGACTCAGTCCGGTGCAGTTATTTCTATAACTATGAAGATGTCCAAGGATTTTAAAGCAACGCTTTACCCCTTTAACCTATTTCTTCATCGCTGAAATCACGCGATAGCCTTTTTGTGCAATAAGGTCCGCCACTTCATCGGGCTCAGTCGAATCCACATGAAGCACCACTTGCACCTTCCCATCACGATGGTACACAGAAATCGTCGAAACGTTCACGTTGTTTTCACGCAACACATTTGAGATTTCTTCCAGAGGACCTGGTTTATCCTCATTAATTTCAATGAACAAACGAGAACCTGGAGTATTGTATCCAGAAATTTCGATAAACGCATCGAAAATATCTTTGTCGGTAATAATCCCTTCCACGTGCCCACGCGCATCTACTACTGGTAGGACGCCGACTTTTTGTTGACGCATCAGAGACGCCGCTTCTTCTAATAATGTATGAGCCTTCACTGTTAAGACTTGCTTTTGCATAATTTCGCTCGCAGCCGTCTTGTTCAATAAGTAGTTCAACTCATGCATCGATAAGCTTGTCGCCATTGAAGGGGAGTGCCCTGCCACTAGTTCCTCTGTAAGTAAGCCGACTAACTTCCCGTCTTCCACGACTGGCAAGCGGTGAATGTCGTGCTCCTTCATTAAGTCTAGAGCTTTCATCACCGTTGTTTCAGGCGTTACTGTAATAACGTTGGTTGACATATAATCTTTAACTTCCATGATTACCCTCCTAGATATGCTTTCTGAATTTCATCACTTTCTAACAACTCTTGTCCCGTACCGCTAAGTACCACTGATCCAGTTTCTAGTACATACGCACGATTTGAAATCGACAATGCCATTTTCGCATTTTGCTCGATTAAAAGTACCGTTGTCCCTGTCTTTTGGATTTCTTGAATGATTTTGAAAATCTCGCGGATGAAGATTGGCGCTAACCCCATTGAAGGTTCATCCAACAATAATAGTTTTGGACGGCTCATTAACGCACGGCCCATCGCTAGCATTTGTTGTTCCCCACCAGAGAGTGTTTGCGCATCTTGATCTTTCCGTTCTTTCAAGATTGGGAAACGTTCAAAGACGGCTTCCATATCTTTTTGAATTTCTTCTTTATCCTTGCGTAGAAAAGCCCCTAGTTCAAGGTTTTCTTTTACCGTTAATCCTGGGAATACGTGACGACCTTCTGGCACTTGCACGAGCCCTTTCTCAACGATTTTCTTCGCAGATGTCGAAGCGATATTCTCACCTAAGTAGACGATTTCGCCTTCTGAAGGATGGATGAGACCTGATAAAGTCTTCAAGATGGTTGACTTTCCGGCACCGTTTGCTCCGATAAGAGACACGATTTCCCCTTCGTTAACTTTAAAATCAACATTACGTACGGCTTGAATCATTCCGTAATGAACTGATAAATTTTTAACTTCTAACATCTACTCACCTCCTAAGTACGCTTTAATAACCGCTGGATTTTGTTTAATTTCTTCTGGAGTTCCTTCTGCAAGCAATCTTCCATATTCCAACACGTAAATGCGTTGGCAGATTTTCATGACAAGTGACATATCGTGCTCGATTAACACGACTGTTAAATCAAACTCTCTTTGAATTTTGGCAATTAATTCAGTTAATTGAGCTGTTTCTTGAGGGTTCATCCCTGCTGCAGGCTCATCTAAGAATAAGATTTTTGGTTTTGTCGCTAAGGCACGAACGATTTCCAATTCACGTTGTTGCCCGTACGCTAAGTTTTTTGCTTTCTCATCTTTCAGTGTATCTAACTCAAAAATCTTTAGCAATTCAATCGCTTCTTCGCGCATTTTTGCTTCCGTATCATAGTATTTCTTTGTACGGAATAAGGTTGAAAACAATGAATCGCTCGAGTGCGCGTGCATGGCAATCATTACATTTTCGAGTACTGATAAATCTTTAAACAAACGAATATTTTGGAAGGTACGCGCCATTCCTAGGCTTGTACGCTTGTAGGGTGGAAGTCCGTTTAAGTTTTTCAACTGCCCGTCTACTTCTAAGCTAACCGTTCCTTCTGTTGGCTCATAGACCCCTGTTAACAAGTTGAAGAAAGTTGTTTTCCCAGCCCCGTTTGGCCCGATAAGACCGATAAGTTCGCCCTTATTTACTTTCATCGAAACATTAGAAACAGCAGAAAGTCCGCCAAAGTTTTTTGTAAGTCCATTCACTTCTAATAACATTACTTCCCACTCTCCTTTGTTTCTTTCTTCTTAGAAAACTTGAAGTCTCCTAGTTTGAATTCCCAAGTTCCAAGCAATCCACCTGGACGGAAAATCATAATTAAGATTAACGCTACCGCATAGATGATCATACGTAATTGTCCAAATGGTTGTAGAACAAGGTTTATGATTCCAAGTAATACGGCTGCCACGAATGAACCAGTGAAGCTTCCGATTCCACCGAATACCACGATGATTAATACATCGATTGATTTCATGAATGTGAAGTCACTTGGCGTTACTGCCCCTAGCGTTGTCGCAGAAAGCGTTCCGCCGATACTTGCCGTAGCTGCTCCTAATACGAAGGCCAAGATTTTATATTTCGTCACTTGAACACCCATGGATTCCGCAGCGATTTCGTCTTGTAAGACTGCATAAGTGGCACGGCCTGCACTACTGAATGTGTAGTTTAAGATTAAGATCGTTGTGAGTACGAGTGCTATATACGTAATCGTCCATGTGTTTGTTAAAGGTACCCCGCTGATACCCGCAGCACCGTTTGTAAGTTTCATGTTTGTCACGGCTACACGGATGATTTCCGCAACCCCTAGAGTCGCAATCGCAAGGTAGTCCCCTTTTAAACGAAGCGTTGGTAATCCAACAAGGAAGGCCACAATGACAGAAAGAACGACACCGACAGCCATCCCAGCAAATAATCCTGGAAGACCGTTCATCATTTTCCCAAGAATCGCACCGCTATAAGAACCAATCGCGATAAAACCGGCATGTCCTAGTGAAAATTGTCCGGCAACCCCAAGAATAAGGTTCAATCCAACGGCGTAGATAATATTGATCATGATATTAATGAAGGTACTTTCGTAGTAGAAGTTAATCACTCCTGTTTGTACAAGTACGAAAAGAAGAGCGTACATTCCTAATGCGAACAGCGTCCAACGAATATTCTTTTTATGAAATCTTTGCATCTTCTTCACCTACACTTTCTCTCTGACATTTTTACCAAACAATCCAGCTGGTAATACGATTAAAATAATGAATAATAGGAAGTAAACCACTCCGTCACGGTATGGTGAGTAACCGAAGAAGCTTACCATTGTTTCTAATAGACCGATGAGGTAACCACCGACCATGGCACCAGGAATGCTTCCGATACCCCCAAGTACGGCCGCAACGAAGGCTTTTAGTCCGACGGTAATCCCCATTGTTGTTGAAATGGTATTGTAGTACACTCCAACAAGAACACCGGCAATCCCGGCAAGCGCTGAACCGAGCGCAAATGTAAATGAGATGACACCGTCTACGTCAATCCCCATCAGTTGAGCGGCTTGCTCATCCACGGCAACCGCACGCATGGCTTTTCCCATTTTTGTATAACGAACGATAAATTGTAATAACGCCATTAAGGCAACCGTAACTCCGAAAATCAAAATTTGTTTTCCATTCACAGAAACGTCTCCGAATAATGTAAATGTTTCAGTTCCGAAGTCTGAAGGAAACGGACGCGATTCCGCTCCAAAGAAATAACTCATTGCATTTTCTAATAAGTATGAAACCCCAATGGCTGTAATTAATGCAGCCACACGAGTCGATTTACGGAGCGGCTTATAGGCCACACGTTCAATCACAACCCCTAAGACTGCACAGACAACCATCGCTACTAAGAGCGCTAGGAATACATTCATCTTCAAGACCATTACGGCAAAATATCCAACGAACGCCCCCATCATGTACACATCCCCGTGTGCGAAGTTAATGAGCTTAATGGTTCCATAAACCATGGTATACCCAAGCGCAATCAACGCGTAAATACTTCCGACTGCAAGCCCATTTACCAATTGTTGAACTAACAACTCCATATATTTTCTCCTTTCAAATCTATCCTTTATCTAGTGGAAAAGAGAGGCGGAAGTCCCCTTCGTGCCTCTCTTGACAAATACTGTTATAACTAAAATTACTCAGCTGAGTACTCTTGAGCACTTACTTCTTGTCCGTTTTGGAACTCGATGACAACTGCTGATTTCACTGGTGTGTGGTCTGCACCCATTGAGAATGTACCTGTGACACCATCAAAGTCTTTTGTTTCTGCTAACGCTTTTGTGATTGCTTGAGGATCAGTTGAACCTGCTTTTTCGATTGCTTTCATTAACAATTGAGTTGCATCATAACTTAAAGCTGCGAAAGTATCTGGGTTTGAACCATATTTTTCTTTGTACGCTTTAACAAACGCTTGAACGTCTGCATCATCACTTAATGTTGAGAAGTGTGAAGTGTAGTAAACGTTAGATAGGTTTGAGCTGTTTCCTGCTAATGCTGCTAACTTGTCACTTGAAAGTCCGTCCCCACCAACGATTGGTTGAGTGATACCCATTTCACGTGCTTGTTTGATGATTAGACCAACTTCTTCATAGTAACCAGGAACATATAATACATCGAAGTCTTTAGATTTCAATGTCGTTAATACTGCTTGGAAGTCTGTGTCTTTTGATTGGTAATATTCACGAGCAACGACTGTTCCACCGATTTTGCTGTCAGTGTAAGTTTTTTCAAAGGCATCTGCTAACCCTTTAGAGTAGTCATTACCTGTATCTTGTAAGATGGCTACTTTAGCTTTTCCGAATTTTTTGTTTACGAAGTTTGCTCCTACAACCCCTTGGTAGCTGTCAGAGAAACATACACGGTAGATGTATTCATATACTGAAGCTGCATCTTCTGGATTTTTCAATGTCACGCCATCCCCTGTTGTTGCTGGGAAGACAGTAGGGATTTTTGCTTGTTCGTTTACTGGAGTAGAAACGGCTGCGTCCCCTGTTGTTGCTGGTCCGACTACGCCGACCACTTTTTCAGAAGCTAATTTTTTCGCTACTGAAGCTACTTCTGTTTTATCTGATTTGTTATCGTATGAAACGTATTTCAATTCCTTATCTAATAACTTCCCTTTTTGTTCAACCGCTAATTGAGCTGCGTTGTTCATGGAAGTACCGTAAGTCGCTACGTTTCCTGTTAATTCGAAGTTCCCTCCGATTTTGACTGTATTACTATCTGCTGCGTTTCCACAACCTGCTAAAATTGCTGCAACCACAGCGCCTAGTGTGAATTTTTTAAATTTCATAATACCCCTCTTTTCATGGATGAATTTTTCAACTTGAGAGTAGTATATAATATTCTGACAATTCATGCAATAGATAACTCCTATTTTTTTGAAAAAATATTTTGTTTACAATTTTATCGTTTTCATTTTCATTTTTCTTAGAATTATTTTCATTCTTTTCAAGTTATAAATAGGTATTATTTACACCTAAAGTGTGATATATTGTATTTTAGCAATTTAGTGTGTGACACAACTAACAAGAAAAGGGAGAAAGAAATGAGAGCATTACTTTCAAAAAATCAAAACCGACAAATTGATATTGTCGACTATTTAGTTCAAGCAAACGGCTGGGTTCATATCGACGAACTCGCTAAGACTTTTAAAGTTTCTACCCGCGCCATCAAAATCGACCTCGCATTTTTACGCGATAAGATTGATGGATTAGACATCCTCTTCTCGACGAACGGGGTGCGTATTGAATTACCAGAAAACTTAAGTACGGAAGTGGTTTATCCTTATTATTATTCACATTCTATTTGCTACGAAATTCTGGAACAATTATTCTTACACGAAGAAACCACTGTCTCAGAAATGACACAAAAACTATTCATTACGACTTCGACATTGAATCGTTACATTCAAAAAATCAATACTAGCCTGAAGAAAAAATTCGATTTCCAAATTTCGAAGAAAAACTTGCAATTTATTGGAAATGAACAAGACATTCGTTTCTTCTTCGTTCAATACTTTGCTGAAAAGACTGGCTTCTTCGAATGGCCCTTCGACTTTGTAGACGAAGCTTCTCTCGAAAAAATTCTAGTAGACCTCTTCAAGTCTTCGAACTTCCCACAAAGCTTCGAAGGATACCGTGTCTTCAAGATGATCTTCACGGTGAACTTCTTCCGCGCTTATCAAGGGCATTTCGTACAAAACTTCGAAGCAAAAGACAAATTCTATGATTACTACAATCAATTAGACGGACTAGACGAGATCGTTGCGCAATTTGTAAAAGAAACAGGTCTTATGGTGACTCCAGAAATTCTGGAACAATCCTTCTCGATCTTCTTACAACCGCACTTCTTCTTAAACGTCGAAGAGTTCTCAGCGGCTCGTCAAGAAAACGTCCGTGACCGCCTATCGTTCGATACATTAGTGACGAATATTCAAAGTCTTGAAAAACGCTACGGCTTGAAATGCGAAAACTATGATTTACTATTGTGGCACTTACACAACACGTCTCAATTAGAACGTATCGAAGTGCACTCAGACTTCATCTTATTCGATAAGAAGAAACCATTGATGAACTTCTTCAAATCGCTCTCGCCTGAGTTCTACAATGATGTTGCAGCGCTTCTAGAACAATACCAACACGAGATTAAAAATGTAAAACGTCAACGAAATATCTCGCACTTGATTTACACGTTCTACACGCACTGGGAAGGTCTTGTTGCTCAGTTGCAAGCTAAACAAGAAAAAATCAAGGTGTTGATCTTAAACGATTTCGACGAATACTATCCAAAATTCTTGGCATCGTATTTAGAACACAACGCGGCAAACCGCTTCGAGTATCATACGTATGACCAGCTTGAAATTTCGTTAGATATTTTAGAAAAATCTGATTATAAGATTATTTTGAGCAACTTTGCTCTTCCTGAAATTAAAGGGAAAACGGTGATCTGCTCGCATGATTTGAGTATGATTGACCTTGTCAACGAGTTGAATAAACAATAGAAAGATGCCCCTGCAATGCAGGGGCATCTTTCTGTTGCATAGCGCTTCTTTTGAATAAAAATAAAACTGGCGTTTTGTTTTACAAACCACTTCCAATCCTTGTGGATTAGTTTTATAACTACTGCATTGGGGCACCGGATTGAGCCAAGGTCTCAATTCCTACCAAGCTTCAAACTGACTCTACGGGTTTCACCCTAGAGTCAGTAATTCACATTGGTTGCGATTCCCCAATGCTGTGGTTATAAAATCCGCAAGTTTTTCGTGGTTTGTAAAATTTGAGATTTTTTGCAAAAAAGTGAAGTGCTAGAAAGCGCGCTGTAATGAGGTTTTGAGCGAAAGGCGGAGATAAGGGGTTGACGCTGGGGATGAGTCATAGTGGCTGAAAAACGTGATAGGTACGGTCTTTTTGTTGAGGCAAGAGTCCTTCACGTAACTTGCCCGAAATTCACTTATAAGTGAATTTTGGGCAACGAGGTCCCCCCTAAAAAAAATTGCTCGGAGAATGCTCTCCAAGCAATTTCTAATCCAATTATTTAACTTCTGTATAACCGATTGATTCTAATTTTTGAGTTGCTGTAGAAAAGTCCGCATACGTTGTTGAAATGACACGTGCGTCTTTAAGTTCCATCTTGCCCTCTTCATTCGTTATAAGATTTGTAAATCCAACCGCATACACGTTTTTGAATCCAAAGCTAGTTTCCACTTGAAGCGTCATTACTAAGTTCCCATTACCACGAACAATCTCATCCCCATACGAATATGAATTGTCAACATTATTCGCTAGACCACGATAATAAGTTTTATCAAATGTTACTTTATCATTTCCACTAAATTTCTTATTCACTTCTTCTTTTAGTTTTGCAATAATTTCGTCTTTGTTCTTAGCGTCATCAAGTTTTTCAGCAACTGTCTTCAATCCTTTAACAGGAAGTGTGAAGCTTCCGTCGCCTTCTAATACATAACCTCTGTCTTCTAATAAGTTAGCGAAATTACCGTCTAACACGATTTTGGCATCTTTTCCATTTTCTAATTTGCCATTGTTTTCAACTTTGAAACGTAAGAATGACAATTTAGAATCTGTCACATGAACTTCTGCACGGCCACCTTTGTTAAAGCCTTCCACTTCTAATGAAGTGATTTTCGCTAATTCTTCAGCCGTTAATTTTTTCGCTTCTTTTAAGCCGCTGACTTTAACTTTTGTTTCTTTTGGAAGGTTAAAGTATTTTTCAGCATCTTTGTCTGCAGAGAACGTGAAGGTAATTTCTTCATCGTTTGATAACCCCTCTGTCTTACTTGGTGTTACTTTCACTTTTGTTGCAGCAGTACGAACTTCTGCTTCTGTTTTCGCATCTGCTTTAGGGTTTGCTACTAAGAACTCTTTTACTAATTCTTGAGTATCTACTTGATATACAAGTTCCCCTTTTGTATCTAACCCAGTAAAAGTTGTTTTGATGAAGTCACCAGCGTCTACTTTTTTTACGCCACAAGCAGCAAGTAACACAGTTGCTACTAAACAGAATAATGTTAACAGTCTTTTTTTCATGATTCCCTCCTGAAAAGCTTTTCTATTATTTGACTACTTTCATCATTATAAGTTCTATTACATAACTTTTCAATACTGTTTGTATCGACTTGCTCTTCTTTTTCGTTCGTGCTAAGGTGAATCTAACGAATTTTTATAAACGTCGGAGGCTTTATGAATCAAAAAATCCCCGTATGGAAAACCATCCGCTTTACGCTAACTAATTTAATGCAGAACAGCTGGATGTATTTACGCAATTCCATCTTCTTACAATTTTTTATATCTGTATTTGGCTTCGGTTTTTTAACACTTATTTTTCGCGGAATGCTCTTTATGACCGGGCAATCTAATTTAAACTTCGCCAATTTCAAGACTGTTTTATTAAGCCCGTGGTCCATTCCGTTACTCATTTTATATTTACTCGCATTCGCGTTTCTTATTTTCATGGAGTTCTCGATACTCATCTTCATGATTTACGGAACGATTCGCGGCATTCATTTTTCATGGCGCAGTAGTATTCAAAATGCCTTTAGTGAACTCAAGCAATTACTAAACGGCCACTTTATTACGTTCTGGCTGTACTTTTTAACGCTCTTACCGATTATCAACATCGGTGAGCTGACATTTATTTCTAAAAATATTACCATTCCCGAATTTATTACGGGTGAAATCACTAAGACGAGTAGCGGAATGTTCTTCTACTTTGGACTTACCGCTGTGCTGCTCTATCTTCACGCAAGAAGCTCCCTGGCAATTCCACTTCAGATTCTTACCGACCAGCCCTTTACAAAAAATATCATCACAAGCTGGAAGTTGACAAAGAAGAATACTGTACGGTTGCTCTTTATTTCGGCAGTTGTCGAAGGGGTACTAGCGATTCTCGTTATTTTCATCTCCCTTGGAAGTGTCGCCCTTGTTGAATTTATAGACCCAGAAGGAAGCAACACACTTCTTCTAAGTAGTGTGTTAGCCATTGCCAAGTTGCTACAAGGCTTCATTATCCTTTATACAAAAATCGCTACGTTTATCTTTATGACGAAAATCATTCATGACCATAAATTAGCTTCTCTGGAAGTATACCATCATCATGAAGAGATTAAACATAAGCGTAAAATCGTGACGGCCTTCGCCCTCCTCTTCGTAACAGGAAGCGGGGTTCTCACAACGCTCACCACTTACAGGACCGAATCGTCCAACGACCCTATCATCATCGGTCACCGTGGCTATGTGAGTGAAGCCGTTGAGAACTCGATTGAAGGATTAAAAGCAGCCAAAGAAGCCGGCGCCAATATGGTTGAGATGGATATTCTTCTCACGAAAGACAATCAATTCGTCGTGATGCACGACTATAACTTGAAACGATTGGCAGGTCTAAACAAACGCGTTCAAGACATGACTCTAGACGAAGTTCGTGGCCTCCCCATCGAACAAGACGGATTTACGAGTCATATCCCTACTTTTGAAGAGTTTTTCAAAGCAGCCAAAGAAATCGGTATGCCTCTTGTCATCGAGCTCAAGCCACATGGCGGTGAGCCTGCCAATTACGTAGATCTTTTCATCGCAAAATACAAAGAACTCGCCATCGACAACTCCAACAAAGTCATGTCACTTGATTTGAAAGTCATGGAAGAACTCGAGGCAAAAGCTCCCGAAATCACGACTGGTTTCGTGATTCCAATCCAATTTGGCGGTTTTGGAGACGCGAAGGTGGATTTCTACGTGGTGGAAGACTTTTCTTACCAGGAATTGGCTGTCCTGCATGCGCAAGAAACAGGACATGAGGTGTTTGTCTGGACCATCAATACGGATGAAGCCCTCGAGAAATACGTGGATAGCCCGGTAAACGGAATCATCACAGACCAAGTCGCACTCGCCAAAGCCATTCAACAAGAGCACAAAACCAACAACAGTTTAATGGACCGCTTCTTACGCACGTTGAATGTGAGTATTGCTAAATAGAATAAAAACACTATTAGCTCCTTTGGAGGCCTACATAGTAGTGAGAACAGCTGCACCGGATTGAGCCGAAGTCTCAATTCCTACCGAATTTCAAACGGACTCTAGAAAATAAATTTCCAGAGTCCGTAATTCTCTTCGGTTGCACTCGCTATTCTCACTACTATAGTCTCCAAGGAGCTTTTGTGTTTTTATTTTTGAAGTTACGATGATTAGAACCTGTGCATTGACTATTGTTGGGTGGAGTTTTAAATGGATTGTGAGTGCGACTTGGTCGGTGTGAAGCGTATTTCTGGATGGCAGGGAAAGGGAACAGAAGCGGAAGGTGCCTGGCACTTTCTTCTCCGTCCTAGCCTTCCCCAGCGGACAACCTTTGAAGTGCTTGCCCAACTGAAGAGGAAAATAAAAAGGATTTGTTCCAATAAAAAGATGCGCATATTCAGAATAAATAAGCGGAGGACTTTCCAGACTCT